>ENA-OOQX01000662-OOQX01000662.1-human-gut-metagenome-genome-assembly--contig:-NODE-662-length-12309-cov-3.762282_pt1 | contig 12309 bp, 8 predicted proteins | sample MGYA00241267_ERZ501173 | MGnify/ENA primary metagenome ERZ501173 (study PRJEB25962, sample SAMEA2042500) | human gut metagenome | biome: human gut; feature: human-associated habitat; material: faeces... | reverse complement strand
GCGCCGATTGCGTTCACAGCAGCCCGCAGTGCGAGCTGCCGCAAGGGTTTGCGGGTTTTGGAAATTGACGCTTTTTTCGAGGTTCCCAGAACGGTTTGACGCTAAATTTGGGAAAAGTCGCCGCAAAGCCCCGTGTCACAACGGTTTGCGGCGGCGCTTTGATAGAAAATCGGTACGCTTTATACCGTTGTAGTCGGCGGAAGTCTCCGTAGCAGCTCAAATCTTGCTACGCCATAAACAAAGATAAGCGGCGGTTGAGAATTGATAACTTTCTGATAATAGTGTGGCTTCCCCATAGCTTTTCTCTGCCTTTTACGGTATTGTGTGCCGTTACAAAGGAGGCTGATTTTATGCCGAAAAGACGAGCAAACGGGGAGGGAAACATCCGCAAACGAAAGGACGGTCGATGGGAAGGCCGGTACACTGTCGGTCACGATCCAGAAACAGGAAAGGCCATCATTAAAAACGTCCTTGGAAAGACGCAAGCGGAAGTCAAGGAGAAGTTGAAGAAAGCCATCGAGGAAAATGTGGGAATCGACTACGGGCGGGCCAAGAACTACACCGTGGGTAACTGGTTAGAAGTGTGGTACGAGAACTATGCCAAAATCAAAATGCGCCCATCCACCTACCTGACCTATCATGGCTACATCGAAAACCACATCAAGCCGCAGCTCGGAAAGATCCCGTTGAATGATCTGACGACGCTGCATCTGCAACAGTTCTACAAGAAATTGTTGGCGGAAGGGCGGGTAGAGCGAATCGAAGCACAGAAGCAGCCCAAGGGACTGAGCGCCAAAACAGTGCGCAACATCCATCAAATCATTTCCTCTGCCCTGAAACTGGCAGTCGAGCAGCGGCTGATCGCCCGCAATCCGGCAGACGGCTGCGCGTTGCCGAAGGCGGAGCGCAAGGAAATGCAGACGCTTCCCGTTGAGCAGCTGACATCCTTCCTCCGCGAGGCAAAAGATAGCGGCGTGTTCGCCCTGTACTACATCGACCTGACCACCGGCCTGCGGCGGGGCGAGTTGCTCGGATTAAAATGGTCGGACATTGATTTGGAAAAAGGAGACCTTCGGGTTCAACGGCAGATCGGGCGCATCGACGGCAAGATCATTGAGATGCCGCTGAAAACGAAAAACGCCTACCGCACACTGCCCCTGTCGGCAGATGCGATAGACGTTCTGATGCAACAAAGAAGAAAAACGGGTAACAGCGAATGGGTGTTCCCGTCACCAACAGGAGGCCCCATGTCCCCGGACAGCGTGTTGCATATGCTCCAGCGGGTCCTAAAGCGAGCGGGGCTGCCCCGCATCCGATTCCACGATCTCCGTCATACCTTCGCGACGATGGCACTCCAGAACGGCGTGGACGTAAAAACGGTGTCCTCGATGCTGGGCCACTACTCGGCGGGCTTCACGCTGGACACCTACGCCCACGTCACCACCGACGCCCAACTGAAAGCGGCGCAAACAATGGGCAATATCCTCTCCCGTGCCGTCTGATGCTTTCCGCTATCCGCTCCCGTTGGGGTCAGCGTTTGGGTCAGGAAAAAGCAGCGGGAGAAAACAACAACTTATGCAAACAAAAAGACCCGAAACCGTAAGGTTTCGGGTCTTTTCTGGTTGCGGAGGGAGGACTTGAACCTCCGACCTCCGGGTTATGAGCTGCAGTCAGGAATACTTTTGCGGCGATTATTCAGGGGTTTGGCACATATTGACGGCTTTTTCCAACGCTCCGAATCCACTGAAATCTGCCCAATCCACTGTGTGCTAACCCCGTATGGGTCAAAATATGGGTCAAAATGTGGTCTTAAAAATGGGTCAGCCAAGCAGGCAGCTTTCACTGCCAAATTTGGACTTACGACACATTCAAGACCACTTTGGATTCACTTTTCCGATGGTTACGCTGCCCGGGTTTTCAAGAGATTTTTCATCCCCTGTTTTCGAGCCAACCGCCAATACCGGAAGCTTTTCTTACTCTGCCAGTAATCTCCCGCCCTAGTTCCAACATGGGTCAAAAACATGGGTCGGGCGGTTTTCCTCTCCCAAGGCAGAAACCAACTCCCATCCCAAGGTGTCGTGATTGTACCATAGCTTTTAGAAATTGCAAGTCTTTTCTTCCCAAAAGAAACTGCCGCCGGATGGTATCAACCGATACCACCCGGCGGCAGCTAACAATACGAAGTAATCAAATAAGTGGAAATCTTACTCTGCTAACAAATCAATTTGCTACCAATGCAGTCAGAGCATCCGCTGTGTCCTTAGATTTCTCGTCACCAGCAGTCTGTGCGATCTCAGCAGCTATCGCCTCTTCATCCATCTTCAGCTTATCCAGCAGGAAAGCATGCCTCAAATCAAAGCTTTGGAACACATCATCCCATGTCAAAGCATAGACTTCATAGTTGTCAATTTCAGCAACCAAGCCCTTTTTGCCTTTAGACTTCTGGGAATCGTATCGTGCCTTGACATCGTCATCAACAGCGCTACATACAGCAATAAACTTCCATCTGCGGTACTGGCTATTAAACAACGGTTGTTTTCGGACGTAATCCATATAGTCTTCAATTTGACGTAAAACCGCTTTGGTGAGCACTACTTTGGGTGCTTTCAGCTCAACGACCAGATTTTCCTGAATCGCACTACCATTTGCATCCTCAGTATTTCTTGCAGCACAAGCAAAAATATCCATCCGGCGAAGCTCTTCTTCATCTGGTGTCAACACTGGATTTGGAGCCTTATCACCATAGAGCAAGTACAGATACTCTTCAAGCGCCTTTTGCATTCGCTTGTCTGCCGTTACCAGGTGATACTGTTCTCCGAACAGCCAGTAATGCTGCTCCACAATCTTTTGAACGTGGTCACGTTCGTTCGCATATCCTGCATAGTCAAAGACGATTGTCTTGAGAACCTCGATGACCTTATACCGGTCTTCAATAAAACGAATGGTTGCTATAATATTCTCCAGATGTGTCCGCTTTAACACAGATGCAAATTCTTCACGCTGCTTTGGCGACAGTTGAACAATTTCATCGATAATGGAAAGAACATTTTCCCTTTCTTCGGAGCTGAGCAACAAATTCAAAAAACCCAGTAAAGATTTTTCCTGAATCGGCTTCAGGTTATGGAATATCCTAGGCTGAATTCGATAAATCTCCTTTGTGACTTGCACCAAATCCTTTTTACGTAAGGCCCCGTAAAAGTCATTCGGGAATGTGGGGAAAGAATCTCTGGCCTCCATTCGCGCAATGGCTTTATCCACTTGTGCCGCCATGTGCTTATGCAAGCTTTCTTCTATAACATCCTGAATTTCTTTGCTTAACTCTTTTAGAACCTTCTTGTCTTCATCATACTCATTCAGCGCAGTTTGCCCATCAAGTTCTACTCTTTTGCCCTTTAATGTAATTCCGTCTCTCCCCAAAAAGAACGGCGAAGTGACAAATACACTGTGGTTAAAATTCACCGTATTACGGTTAAATGTTGTCGTATCCTTCGACCTAACAACACCCTCTTCATCCAGGAAATACACAGAGAAATTCTCTGTAATTTTCTCATTCCAAACAATCAACGCAATTTTGAACGGGATTCTGGATATTAGGATTTCCTTTTCAACACTTGCATCAGTATTAATGTACTTTCGATAATCCAACTCTGTACCATTGATGGTTAGTACGATTTTCTTATCCTTATTGAGGTACAGATACCATGCAAAGGCTTTGAGCATAGTATCTTCTAACTGCGCAAAGCTTACGTCATCTTCACATATACCATCAATGCCACTGATGATCAGTCTCGTGCCCGTTGATCTCGTTGTTGGTGCCGGATCAGAAACATCGCATTGGTTTTTATCAGCATTCTCCAAGCTGATTGTATACGCGATATTGCCATCTGGTGTTGCCGTTACCGTCGACCATTCAGCCAAGGATGCAAAGGAAAAACACGAGAATCGTCCTTTGCCCTTGTTTGCCTTTGTTTTGATTTGCAGGGATCGGCTGTTCTTTTGAGAATCGAGGAATGCACCAAATGTGCGTTCAAGGGAATCATAGGCGATTCCATCTCCGTTGTCAGTGATAACAATCTCTGCACTTCCTGTCAGCTCATTGGGAATACAATCAATTGCAACAGCGGTTGCATTGGCCTCAAAGCTGTTCCATACATATTCGCACAGGGCATCCTTGTAGTCCTTCGTAATACCCGAACTCTCTACACTCTGATTGTTTACACTAAGCTTAAGAATCATTTGAATACCCCCAACTGTCTATATCTGTCACCGAGGTTATACTTCTGTATTTGTATTCTATCATGGAATTTGTCCAATTTATAGCATCAATTTAGGAAAACACAAAAATAGTTGTTTTGTAGACTTGCAATAATCTGTAGTTATCAGCCATCCAACAGGGAGGGCTTGTGCTATATTGCAGCCTGTGGCAAACCAAAAGAGCAACTATCACTTCGTTTCCCACAAATACGCCAGTCAGCAGGCTCGTTATTTGGCTCAACCAAAATTTATATTTTGTACAGAATATTTTTCATTCCCCTATTGACAAATCCCTTTCAGTGTTGTATATTATTTCCATCAATTTCTAAATTTTGGATGAAAGGAGTTTTATATGAATACATCCAACACTAATGACTATTCCGTTTTTAAGGATGCGCTAGGGAAGCGCATTCAGCTTTTGAGAACTGCAGCAAGCCTAACGCAGGAGGCACTAGCAGCGAATTCCGGATTGACGCGCACGACTATCGTTGATATCGAGAAAGGTGCTACAAACCCCACATTAGAGGGACTCGCTCGCATTGCATCTGCACTGGGACTCAAGGTGCCCGACCTGTTCTCTTCCGGTGTAGCGCACCAAAGTACCTACATCATGCAGCCCACCAGCGGAAACCTCTATACACCCTTGGTGGAGCAATTGACCACAGTTAAAAATGGTGAGCTGAATATCCATGTTGCCTATGCTAAAAGCAGTGGCGTCGATCTGCTGACAGCGGCACTCCAGACCTTCCGCAGCGCAGGCGGACACCTCCGTGTACTCGCTGGTATTGATCAGAAAAACACGACCGCTGAAGCCCTATACAAACTCACAAAGCTCTGCGACGAACTCTATGTAGTCCATGATAGCGCATTTGCTCAGACATACCATCCTAAGATTTTCATCGTCCGGAATGCGGATCAGGCATGGGTCGCTGTGGGTTCCAACAATCTGACTCGTGGTGGTTTGTGTACCAATTACGAAACCTGCAACACTCAGTTTCTGAATCTGAACGATACGCTGGATCACAGATCTTACGAGAATCTGACGGAAGCATTCACCCTGTATCAGGAGTCTAATCTGGTAAAAAGGATTTCTTCTGTTGAGGACATCCAAGAACTTCTGCGTAATGGTCTGATTGTTACCGAGCAGCAGAGCCGACAAAACTCTACCAAGCGCAGTAGCTTCAGTGCGAATACACACTTTGGCCACCGTGCAGTTTCCAATCTCCCCACCGCATCGGTAAAGATTCCCGTCCCCGCCAATTTGTTTGCAGGCACATCTTCCAATTCTAGGACAGGCAACAACGAAAGTGCCGCCACACAGCAACCTACCGCACCTTTGCATGATTCTGAAGTCACCGCAGCATCTTTTCTTTCTTTGGAAGCATCCAGTGATGTACAGGCAACCTACTGGTTCGAAATGCGCGCAAGCACCGGCGGCTCTAGAAACATTCTCGATCTTTCTTCTTCCGCTAAGCTTCAGAGCGGCACCCACCCCAATGTAGAAAACGGATCTATCCCCGGTAGTGTGGCCTTTTTCGGTTTGGATCCCATGGCTCGTGATGTGGAGAAGAATGTCACTATCGTCTATAACGGTATTTCCTACTATCCCAGCACCATCAAATTTGCACCCAATAATGCATCCTGGCGAATCCAGCTCAAGGGAGATGCGGAGACCGGCGACGAATCCCTTTCTCAGTATGGCAAAACAGACTTTGCCTATCACATTCTCGTTTTCCATCGTGTAACCTCTGACCACTACATTCTTGAAACCATGGCCGAAAGCGAACTGGACGCACTGAAAGCAAACAGCGAATTCTGGGCAACCAACGGCATTAATAAGTCTTCCAAGGCATTTGGTAAGATCAGAATTGGATAATCCCAATAGATAAGACGCAGGCCCGAAAGCCTGCGTCTTTTACTATGCCTTAAAGGAGTTGCGAACCATTTTCTCTTCTGCACTTGTAAGACCATACATCTGGAAAATAATCTTGTCGATTTCCTCCCGTACATCTGCAGCGGTTTTGTAGTAGTTATCCGCATTCTTTATTTCCGGAACACCATCCCACAAACCACACAAGTCCGGCTCATTCCGGTATAGTAGCCGTTCCAAGGCTCTGACCGCATCCAATGCCGTATAATCTACACCATGTAAAGTAACCATGCTGTTCCATGCCTCTCGGAAAGGAACAGGAATCTGCCGTACAACACTCTGCGTCAGATCAATACCCCCCATTTTCAACCGTACAAAAAAATCAAACACCTTGGAATTAAACAGCGCCAGTATCATCAAAAGATCCTCAACTGGTGTTGTCTGGAGCAATTGAACGGATTGGCAAGTTGGCATTGACGGTATGATCGATGCAATCATAGTCCGTTGATTGGTGGGAGAGGTAAGACTTCTCCAGCACAGAGAATACGGTTGATCATACCTATCAAGAAATGATTCCCAAAATTTCTTATCAATAAAGTATCTGCACTCCGGAGCAGGCTTTGGGGCAACAAAACTATCACCCGGTTGCCGTCTAGCAGATGCCTTTGCTTGATAACGTTCATCAGCACTCATTCCTGCAAATGTGGAAAAACGATTATCATATTGTTCGATGAATTTTCCCTCATAGATTGGGACTCGTGTTTTTTCCGACTTTGTAGAAATGTGTTCTGCATGCGCAGTAAGGTGTACCAACCTACCAAAATGACACTTTGGAAATTCTTTTGCAAACACTGACAGCGATCTGTGTGTTCGAAGTAAGAACGAGAACTCCTTCGAATCTGCCACATTCGGAAGCAGTCCTGTTTCCGGATTGATAAGTTCCAGCTCCTCGCTCGTAACATTGATTGGCACAGACGACAATATCTGTTCTTGCTTAGTCAGTCCATAATGTACCTTTATGCCACCGGCATGTTCTCCTCCGAAGAAGAGTACACAGAATTTCTCGCGGCTGTCAATTTGGAAAAGCTTCTCCCGATTATCAAAGAGAAACACCTCTGAAAGTGATCCCTGATTAACAAAATGTCGGAAGCAAGACGAATAGCAAGTTGATGTAACCAGCGCACTTTTCACTATAATCGCTGCAAAACCATCTTTTTCTGTCAATCGAGAAGCTAGCTCAGCAAACATTGCATATGTGTTCAGCTCCCCAACCAACGATACTTTCAGGAGCGGATGTTTAGGGATTTCTTTTTTCACCGAAGCATAATCATCTTGCAGAAGCTGGTAGTACTCCAACAGTTCTAGCCAATTAACCGCAAGTTTTTTAATTTCCTTTTCGCGCTTGTTTTTCTGCGAGATTGCTGAAATTGCAGGACAAACCGGTCTAAAAAATGCCTGTTCTTCAAAGCGGAGCTTTTCCCATGGCGGATTTCCTAACACGACCAGGTTTTGTTGTTCCAGTTCCAAGCAATTGATTCCTTCTGTCTCAGCATACAATCTGTTAAGCGCAAAATTATCAAACCTCACTTCTAGCGGTGCAATTTTATCGCTATGAAGCAATGGATTGCCTACAATAAAGTTCTTTGCGACCTCACGAAGCAAATTTTCATCATCTTCAGCTTCAACTGCAGAAACAATCCGCGCAATGGTGATCATCAGTGCTATTGGGTTGACATCTACACCCCTCAACTGAGTTGCCAGCTTCTTTCTGGAATAACCCAATACATAATTATCAAAATACTGGATTACCGCTAACAGAAATTCTCCGCATCCACAAGAATAGTCCAGGAAGGTTATATTCTCATACTCATTGCAGCAAGCAAAAGAGTCTGAATCTATCGCACGCCTCCGCTTTCGATCCATGTAGCTCTCTAGCGCACGATAAGTAATTTGCGCAGAAAAGTCAGAAGAAGTATAATATGCCCCCGCAATATCTCGGCTAACTTTATCGATTTTATATCCAACTCTCTCAGGCTGTACGCAAAACTCGCTTGCCAAAAGTGCATCATACAGGATTTCTGGTTTTGCTGCAAGTGCGCTTTCTTCTGGCCAATTGTTAATAATGCATTCGCGGTTATTCTCAAAGAACTCTGTCGTGCTCTGTGGGATTAACTCAATTCTTTGATAGAGCGCTAATTGATCTTTAATTGGCATATTCTCGCGCTTGAGAAGATAGCAAGTGCCATGGCAAAAGTAAATCGCCTCGAGATGCAATACCGCTTTTTTGACTTCGCATATACGCCTAAAGTCACCACGAAAAATTTCCGAGATGGTGGTCGTAATTGCATTTTGAATTATATGTATCTGGTTGCTCATGCTTCACCATCCTCAAATCTTTCTTGTGAACATTCCGCCCTCATAATGATAGTACGGACGATTACTGAAGGTCTGTGTATGAATAGAATTGAACTGCATCGCAATCCATTCTTCTACTGTATCCCATTCGTTTTTCAACCCAGGATACATCTCATAGAACTTCTGGCACAGTTGTAACATCTGCATTTCATCGCGAGTCTCCACTCTAAAACCAAGAATTGCTAGAACAATGTTGTGCAATACCAAGTTCTTGTACTTGGCCTTGCATTCTTCGAACGTCTCAGGAGAAGACGAAATCAACTCAACAATTAGTTCTGGACTAACCTGTTCCTTACGTGCGATAAACTCCAACAAGCCATCACAACCCAAGGATTGTTTATTCACTCTGGTTCGAACAATCTGACAATTCGCATCTAACGCCTGGGCCATTACTTTATCCAATTTGTTCGCGATCGACGTTCCGGTTATGTCTATAGCAGGTACTCCAACAGTTTCATTCAGTTTCGAAAGCTCTGCTTTATCAAGCGCATATGCCTCAAGAATAATGTCATCAAGTTTCTTTTCGCAGCTTAATTTCACTAACTCGTCTTGCATTTCTTTCAGGAAAAGCTGCCATACAAAAGCATCCAAAGACGCGAATTCAATAACCGGTACTTGCCATTCCAAATTATTAGGTCGCACTTTGAGCTGCTCTCTTTTTCTGTCATAACATTCTCGTCCTAAGCTATTCAGCTCAATTCGATCAAGCAAACCAGTAGGAACCGGAACTCTTGAAATGTATCCGGCTGCAACCGTAAGCTTTGGCGAAAGCGCTCTTAAATAATAGGAAAACACTCTAGAGTTCAACAGTGAAAGATGCGCGTAAGGACTTCCCTGAACATCTCTAATCCCCGGTCCAGATGCCACAAACAGCTGACCTTCTTCCAGCAGACGAGCGTTGAAGCCGGATGTACCAGTATCGCTATAGACCAGCGATGTTCTATCGAAATACTTTGTGTTGCGCAGAGCCGAACCCTTAGTCGCACGAATATATTCGCCGTCAGCGCCCCATTTTAAGACATAGCTATTAAGTCCACACCAGCGAGAATAACTGCCGCCTTTACTAACAGGAACCCACTCTGGATCATTTAAATGTTCCCAGTAATAGCCTATTAGTCTAGCTGCATCACCCGTTGAAGTGCCCTGCATCGGGATTCCGTAATCTCCGTATTTCCCTGGCATAGCATGTACAGTATTGGGGGTGGTTTGGCTTAAAGAGAAAGCCATGTGTTCACCACCAAAAAGCTGCGTCTGTTGCATAAGCAGCACCGAATCGGAGGCCTTTCCCAGTACTGCAGCTTTTTCTTTAAGCGGAATATCTCTCAATGTCAACACTTTGACACATGCATTCGCATACGGTGTTTTCGTAACCCTGACCAGCGCTACATTTGCCTTTTCTCCACTTAGATCATAGAATGCTCCAGAACCTAAGTCTGCAATTGATTCTATCGTATTATTGGTGATAAGTTCTCTTCGCAAATTCTCGAAACTGTCTAAATACATCCAGCTGCTTTGCGTAACAAGTCCAATCGTTCCACCTGTTTGAATTTTATCGATGCACTGTAAAATAAACGCATTGCACAGATCGCACTTGGCGTTAGGGAAATGCTTCTTGAGATGTTCCTTCATAGAACTAGCCATACCTTTAACGGTTTGGAATGGCGGGTTCGTATAGATCTCTGTAGCGACAGCGGTCATGCTTTCTAAATTCTCACGCTTGCCATCCGCCACTCTTCTGATTCTGTGCGTTGAAAAGTCTGCCTCCAGGAAGCCAAATCCATTTGGTTCAACGGATGTAAAAATATTGGGGCAAAATAGTCTCCAATCAACAGTAGATACCTGCTGTACTTTAGCCAACAACATCAATGCTTTAAGCTTCAGGTTCACTGATGCGACCGCTGCCAGATTGGGATCCAATTCATATCCATATAAAGCATTGAAAATATTCTCAATGCAAGCGATAGGATTATCTAATTCTCTATACCTTAAAACAAACAACTGGTTCAAGATATGGGAAAGGAAATTACCACCACCGCAAGCTGGATCTAAATATACAGAACTAGCAGTCGTTGTTCTAGGAATACCTTTTGTAAGATACTCAATCATGTATTCTTCCGTAAAGAACTGGGTACTTTCTAACCCAGAATCCAGGCTAAGTTTGTTCACATACTGATAAGCCCACGATAAAATATCATCAACATAGTCTGCATAGCGATAAATGTATTTTTCAAAATCCGAAACCAAGGACGAAAACATTTCCCAGAAGGATCTGCGGCTCGACTCCTTGAACTCAATCTCAAGCAGTTCCGAACTGATCATCAAAAACACATCATCTTTCTCATTAGATGATTCATCGTTCTGGATATCACAGAAAATAGTTGTAGCAAGTAAGCTAACAAACACCATTTTGGATGTGCTGGGGTTATTAAGCTTTCCGTTTATTTCCTGATAAGCATTTACCGTCAGCTTCTTTAGTGCTGTCCTAGCTGCTCGCGCTGTGGGCGATTCAACTGTATGGTGAGTTTGAACTCGACCGTCTGCCGGCTTCAAAGCATCCTCTGGCACCACCCACATATTTCCGATACGAGTTGCATTCTTAATTCTATTTTCAGTACAAAGCACTTGAACACGTCGTTTAGAAATGCCCCACTTTGTCGCAGCTTGCTGTGCAGAAATGTATCCCATATTCATCTCTCCTTACTCGCATATTATATTCTCTATCAAGAACAATATCAAGATAAATTTACTCATCTCATCAAGTTTTTTGACGAGACGAGTAAACTATGGATGTACTATCCTAACTCTTGTAGTAATCTAACGCCAATTTTGATTCCCTCCACAACCCCTGCCCTCTCATGATCCCGGCAGAGCTTGCAAACCGGATAGACGATTCTGTCCATCTCCCGGAGGGGCATCCCGTTCATCTGCCGGTACAGTTCTTCGAAATCCGCCTTTATCTGCTCACTGTCATAGGGGTTGTTTTCGTTGAAGCATTCATACAGTAATCCCAGGACAGAATCCGCATCCCCATAATTGGGAGGATTTTCAGCTACCTGTTGTCTTAATTTCTCAAGGAATTCTTTCATCGGTCAGACTCCTTTCCCAGTTCCAGCATCAGTTCAGCGCCGTATTGCAGGCCGTCCAGAAAGGCCTTGCGTTCATATGCACTGCACAGGCGACAACACAGATTGAAAACTGCGTTGTTATTATCCAATGGCAGTACACACAGATACTCCTCCAGCTCCTTGAATCCATCACCAATCTCTTGGGGATCGTGCTCATGGGATTCTGCATAGGCATGGTAGAGCTGATCCAGTACCGTCTGACAATCCGAATTGCCAGAGTCAAAGGGATGAGTTAGCATATAGGCTTTCATTGCTTCAGAAATGGACTTCAAATGTAACACCTCCAAAAATGTTTTGGTGATGTTACCTTGACTTCCTCAAAATTGCAACTGTCATTAGTGCCAAATTATTGCTTGGCGGCCGTCGGTTGCACCGTCAAGTGGTCGCTAACAAAACACAATAAACAAATAGAATCCCTTGTATTTCAAACCGTTCGACATAATTCGCACAAATGTTCCCGATTATTCTCTTGCCGCCTGATATAATAAATCCATCGTCAGGCACCCAACTTATGAACTAAACTATTGAAAAGTACCGATGAGGTCGGCAGATGTTCGACCTCATCCCAACCATTCCGCTCCAGGGTGGAAGGGATGCAGCGTGATGGCTGTGTCGGTCAACATCTGCCGACCTGTCGTACTGGAC
>ENA-OOQX01000661-OOQX01000661.1-human-gut-metagenome-genome-assembly--contig:-NODE-661-length-12315-cov-1.957667_pt1 | contig 12315 bp, 8 predicted proteins | sample MGYA00241267_ERZ501173 | MGnify/ENA primary metagenome ERZ501173 (study PRJEB25962, sample SAMEA2042500) | human gut metagenome | biome: human gut; feature: human-associated habitat; material: faeces... | reverse complement strand
CGCCGGAGCGGTGCTTAAGCCGTAAGGCGGGAATTGTGCGGTATTGCCGTAAATACAAGGTCATTTTGTCACTTGCACCACAGCGGCAAAAAAGCTATACTGAGTAAACAAAGCAAGCATTTTTTGCACTCCTGGAGGAATTGGGAATGATGAAGTTGAATACCATGCGCACCCGGCTGGACGGCCTTGTGATTTTCCGCGGTATTTTGCAGGCCAACATTGTGCCTGCGTTCCGCGCCATGCTGGCCGCTGCGGGGAGCGAGGATTTTGTAAGCGCTGCAGCTGATTTTGAAAACCAGCTGTTTGAACGCGGCGGCAGCTGGACCCGCGTGCTGCTGGACGCCGTTTTGCAGGATGAGAACATCTGCATCCGCAAAGCTGCCAGCGGCGGCGCCGGGCAGGCCGCTGCCCGCTGCATGGACAGCGAGCTGGAATTTTTGCAGCAGCTCAGCCGCGTTACGCTGGTTGATTTGACCGGCGGCGAGGAATCCCTTGCCTTTCTGCCCCGCTGGGAAACCGAGGAAGTGGATTTTGCCGCCGCTTACGCTGAGCGCCTGGCTGAAGTTGGTCAAAAGGGCTACGGCATGTTTGCCCGCCACCACATGTTCACCATTGAGGATGGCAGCCTGATCCCGGTGCGCTTCCCGGATCCGCAGCGCTTAAGCGAGCTGCCCGGTTACGAGCACGAGCGCGAAAAGGTAATTGCCAACACCAAGGCTTTGCTGTCCGGCAAGCCTGCCGTGAACGTTTTGCTGTACGGCGATGCGGGCACCGGCAAATCCAGCAGCGTGAAAGCCATTGCCAATGAATTTGCGGCGGATGGTCTGCGCCTTGTGGAAGTGAAAAAGAACCAGCTGTATCAGATTCCGGCCCTGCTGGATAGCCTGGCCCAGAACCCACTCAAGTTCATTTTGTTCATTGACGACCTGAGCTTTTCTGCCAACGACGACAACTTTGCCGCGCTCAAAGCCATCCTCGAGGGCAGCGTGGGCGGCCGGGCAAAGAACATCGCGGTGTACGCCACCTCCAACCGCCGCCACCTTATTAAAGAGACCCTCACCGACCGCACCGGCGACGACATCCACGAAGCCGACACCCGGCAGGAGCTGATGAGCCTTTCGGCCCGGTTCGGCCTGACGGTCACCTTCCAGCGGCCGGATAAAGTTCGGTTTGAAGAAATTCTGCTGGATCTTGCCAAGCAGTACGGCGTGCAGATGCCGTCTGATCAGCTGTTCATCAAGGGCGAAGCCTTCGCCATCCGTGCCGGCGGCCGCGCGTCGCAAAGCAGTTCATTGAACAGTGCGAAGCAGGCGTGCAGAAATAAATTTCCTTTTACAGCAAAAATCAGGGCACCCGCGGGTGTCCTGATTTTTTGTTTTTTCTTATTCTCCGCGGGGCGGCCTTGCAGAGCGGTTTGCTTCCTACGCAAGGATCTTCTTCAGCTGGCATTGCAGGATCGCGTTCAGCCGTTCGATCCGCTCCGGCTCGATGCAAATCTCCGGATGGCCCGCGAAGTGGAAGTCTTTCAGGTTTTTCAGGTCTGCGCGGATGTCCTCTGTCAGCAGTCCTCTGGCCGTGGCGATAAAATCCGAACCCAGCCGGGGCGCACAGTGCCGGATGCACCATTCCATATTTTTCAGCTGGTCGCTGTCCAGATCGAACAGCAGGCTTCGGTTGTTGTCGAACACCGGTGCCATTTTTTTGATCTGCAGCGTATCGTTCTCGTACAGCACGCCGAAGTTTCCGCTGTGGCGGTCAATGTTCAGGATCAACGCATCCAGAATGCACATCCGCCGGAAAGCGCCTCCGCTCCCGATGCTTTCAAAGCAGCGGAGGAACCCGGAGATCGTGCGGTCTTTCGTGAGGGCCGCCGCCTTGGCCAGGCCGTACCGTTCGCTGGTGAACAGCGCACATTTGGAGATCAGCTCGCCATGGTAGAAGGCAAGTTCATAACGGACCGCATCCGGACAGAGAATAGCCGCAAGCTGCGAAGCAAGGTATTCTGCGATCGGCTCCACGCCGAACACACCGCCCGTTTTATAGAGCTGAATGGTGTCATCTTCCCGCACCCAGCATTTCGCATACTGCCCGTCCGTGCTGAACTCCGGGGAGGTGGAAGAAAAGCCGGAACTGCTCACGGAGCCATCAAACGCGGCTTCGGAAATGATCTCGTTGAACGGGTTCCGATAGAGGGAAACGTCCTTCCACTGCAGGCCGGAATCCACCGGCTTGACCCAGAAGGTGTCATTCAGAGAGAGCGCATGGGTAACGTTCAGATAGCCTTCCAGCGTGTCGCAGCCGTACTCTTTCAGAAGTTCGGCAATATGTGCCCGGTGCTTTGGCGCTTTGCGCTGCTCCAGAAAATCCGTCAGGTTTGCGTATCCAAAGGGCCGAAGTTCCGTGTGCCAGACATCTTCCTGCGCGGTCGTTTCCAGATATTCGTTCTGCTCACAATGGAATTCCAGCCAGACGGAATCCTTGTTCAAAAAGAGATACTGCATCCGCAACGCTCCTTTCCCTCCAGGATCGGCACAATCCCAGTTTAGTTTTATGATACCATGAAGCACGCGCTTGCCAAGGGGCCCCGCTAGGGACTTCATTGTTCCGCTTCGCAAACGCGAACTTGTCGGGGCGGGGCCCCTCCATCTTGCTTGCGCAAGACCGTTCTGTTGCTCAAAAGCCCCACTGGGGCTTTCGTTGCTTCGCAAACGCAAACTTTTTTCTCCGCAATCAGCGGTCAAAGTGTCCTCAAAACGGACGGTTTGGGTGCCATCCTTGTAGTTAAATGTGATCAGCATCCGGTCATCATACAGGAAAATGGCATTTACAAAAATTTCAATCAGCGTTTTTCGCTGCTTTTTCTGCGAAATATCGAACTTTCTAAATTTCATCAGCCAGAATCGGATGAAATCCTCATTGAAGTTGGGCTTCTTCAACTTTTCATCTGCGATTTTTGCAGTCAGTTCATCTTTCTGGATTTCCAGCGCTTCCAGACGCTCTTTCGTTGTCCGGGTGTACAAGCCGTCCTCGATCGCCTTCATCAGGTTGTCCAGCTTTTTGTTAACCTCTCGCAGTTGCTTTTCCAGCAGCGGAATCGTGGTGTTTTCCTGATTCTGGACATCCATAACGAGCTGAACGATCTTGTCGATCACCGCATCGTCCTGAATCAGCTTCATGGTCTCCCGGACGACCAGATCTTCCAGCCAGTCCTTCTGCACGGTCTTTTTGTTGCAGCCCTTGCGCCGCTTGACGTTGGCGCATTTATAATAATAGTAGGTGCGTCCGGTGGCACTGGTTCCGCTTTCGCCAAACATCAGCGCACCGCATTTGCCGCAGAACAGCTTGGTGGTCAGCAGATATTCCTCGTCTGCCTTGCCACAGGCAGGGGCACGCTTGTTCTTATCCAGACGCTTCTGCACCCGGTCAAACAGGTCTTTCGGAACAATAACCGGAATTGCATCCGGCACAACGATATCCCGGAAAGACAGTTCTCCAATGTACCGGCGGTTCTTCAGCATGGTGTTCACGCTGCTGTGGGTCATTTTTCCGCCCAGCATATTGCGGACACCCTTGTCGTTGAGGAAGTTTACGATCTCCACCATCTTATCGCCGTTGTCATACCTCTGAAAGGCTTCCAGCACCAACGGAGCAGTCAGCGGATCAAGGTGATAAAACTTGTCCTCGTCGATTTTATAGCCGATCGTTCCCGTTCCGCCGGTACACTTCCCTTTCAGAGCGTTCTCAGTTTGACCACGGATCACCTTTTCGGACAACTCTGCGGAATAGTATTCTGCCATGCCTTCCAGAAGGGTTTCCACCAGAATGCCCTGTGAACCCTCGGCAATGGGCTCCATGACGGAAATCAGATGGACGCCGTTCTTTTTCAGAATCATCTTATAGTTTGCGCTATCAAAACGATTCCGGGCAAAGCGGTCAAATTTCCAGACGAGAACAACATCAAACAGCTTCTTGCCGCTGTCTTTGATCATCTGCTGGAACTCCGGGCGGTTGTCCGTTTTGGCAGAGAATGCACGGTCAATGTAGTGCTTGATGACCGTGATGCCGTTCTTTTCCGCATAGGCGGTGCATTCCCGAATCTGTCCTTCGATGGATTCTTCGCGCTGATTATCCGATGAATAGCGGGCGTAGATTACGGCGGTCATAGGCTCACTTCCTTTTTCTTATCGAACAGACGGGTAGCTTTTTGCATACTTGTAAATCTGCCGTGCACAGTCAAGGCTCATTTTGCTGGAATCGTTGTGTTTGAGCCATGCATTCACATTGCCCGGATTCAACTTCAAGTCTGTGTAAAGGCGATAATTCGTCAGTTTCTTTTTCTGTTGAAGTTCCAATACCCGGCGATGGATCAGATCTTTTGTGTCATTGTCTGCAAGAGCAGAATCTCGTACTGAACAATAACTGCGCCAGACTTTCCAGTAGCCCTCCGGCAATTCCGGCGACTGGTTTTTCAGAAACAGCAGCATTTGCGCCAGTGAATAGCGGTTGGAAAGCTGCTCATATTCCGCAGCAACAGTGCTGTTCGCGGTGTAGCGGAGCAGCAGTTCTACTTTATCATAGGCCAAAGCATAGAGAAACAGCGGTTCTTTCAGGCGGGGATTCTCGCTCAGACAATCTGCCAGCTTATGAATACTAGCCGTCTGCACCCCGGAAAGCTCTGCCACATACTGCTTCAAGAAACCCTCAAATGTCAGCTTTCGCATGGTCTCCACCTCTCCACATACTCCTGATAACGGATATAAAAATCCCGATACCGCCAATCGTTCAAGATGCTGGCTTTCAGTTCATCTTCATCCGTTGCAAGGTGTTCCAGCAAGTCCCAATCCAACGAATTCCGCACAGCCTCGCTCTCTACGTCTGCCTTGTCGGTATCCCGGAAAGAGCACAGCTTTGCAATCACCAAGTCCTCCAGACTGGGTGTATAGAACTGCACCTTTGTACCACCAAAGGGTAGCGGCTGAAGCCGGTCTTGGAAGTTATACGGGAAATTGTCGATGTAGGCTTCCACATCGGTGTTGATGTCGTACTTGCCGAGCAAACTGTATAGTTCTTTCGGAACACTCAAGGCATCAATGTCATGGGTGGCGCGGGTCAGCTTACCCATCAAAATGAATGCACTGCCGCCCACAATCACCATCTGATAGCGGTTGTTATTGTCGATCATCAGATCGGCGTCTTCGTCCAGACGTTCCAGACGCTTGCGGAGGTCATCTAAGATCATCTTTCCCATAAAACAGCCTTTCTTATTTTCAATAATAGTATTTTCTAAAATTATTTTACAGAAAAGAAATCCGATTGTCAAGCACAAATCAACGACATTTCATACAATTCATACTACCATGTTGTCAGTCCACATCTCACACTGGCTAATGACCGTGCTGATTGCCGTATCATAATCTTCCGGTGGATACTTATATTTTTTCAGCAAGTGCTTCACCATCTTACGCATACTCGCACGGGCAGTTTCTTTTTTCTGCCAGTCTATCGTCCGATTTTTGCGCAGCATTTCCGTAAGTTCTCTGGTCAAGTCAATCAATTCATTATTTTGATAGAAGTCCTTTATGTTTTCCGGCTTTGTCAGAGCATCGTAAAAAGCCAGTTCTTCCTGCGTCAAGCCCAGCTTTTTACCATTGTTATACAGTTCTGTAATCTCCTGTGCCGTTTTCAGAAGTTCCTTGATGACCTCCTCGTTTGTAATCAAGCCATTGTAGTAAGAGTTCATCAACTGTGTAATCTTTTCTGAAAACTTCTGAGACTGCACAACATTTGTCCGTTTATACAGTGAAACTTGCTCTGCCATAAGTTTTTTCAAAATTTCTACGGCAATGTTCTTTTCTTTCATTTTTGAAATTTCATCCAACACCGCCGGGTCAAACAGGCTGATATTTTCATCTGCCTTCTTACTGTCAAACAAACTGATAACACCTTGACTCTGGATACTTGCTTTCAGCAGTTCATTGATTTGAGCATTGATTTCTTTCAAAGAAAGTGTCTTGCCGCCACTCCCACCATAGGTGATCTTCACCACCGTAGAACGGACTGCTTCCATGTAGGCCGCTTCATGTCGCTCCTGCTCCGTGGTCATGCTAGAGCACAGAGAGTGCGACTGTTTCAGCAGCAGAGCTTCTCGCAGGAACAGATCTTTGCGCTTGGGTGCTTTTGCGTCCAGAACAAAGTTTACGCCGCCAGTGACCAGCTTTGCCATCATCAACGGAGAACCGCCAATAAATCCGCTGAAATCAAAGCCGTGCAACAAATCTTTGCACACCTGAAGCTTTTCCTGAAACTTTGGATAAGCAACTCTGGCAATGTCCATATCGCCATATCGGGACTGGTCACGCTTGGTATACTCCTTCATAGCGGCTTTGAGGGCAGATGCAATGCCAACGTAATCTACAATCAAGCCGCCCTCTTTGTCCTTAAACACGCGGTTGACACGCGCGATGGCCTGCATCAGATTGTATCCGTGCATTGGCTTGTAAACATACATCGTAGCCAGTGAAGGCACGTCAAAACCTGTCAGCCACATATCCACAACAATGGCAATCTTCATCGGGTCATCGTTGTCTTTGAATTTCCGGGCAAGTTCTTCTTTGTGAGATTTTGTACCGATGATTTCCTTCCAATCCTCCGGGTCATTGTTGCCACCCGTCATAACTACGCCGATTTTTTCGTTCCATGTCGGGCGCAGCTCCAGAAGTTTTCGATAAATCTTCATCGCAATCGGGCGCGAATACGCCACGATCATCGCCTTGCCCGTCAAAAGATTAGCGCGGTACTTTTCGTAATGGTTGACAATATCTTCGCACAGGGATTGAATGGTAGAATCTGCCCCCAGCACACTCTCCATCTGCCCCAGCATCTTTTTGCTTTTTTCAATCGTTGCAGCGTCCGATTGCTGTTCCAGTGCGTCGTAGGTCGCATCAATCAAGGCCAGTGTATTCTGGTCGAGGTGGAGTTTGATAACACGGCTCTCGTAGTAAACCGGACGCGTTGCACCATCTTCCACCGCCTGTGTCATATCGTAAACATCGATATAATCACCAAAAACTTCACGCGTATTTCTATCTTTTGCCGAAATCGGCGTTCCCGTAAAGCCTATGTAGGTTGCGTTCGGCAGGGCATCGTGGATAATACGGGCATTGCCAATGACCGTATGTGCTTCTTTTTCACCCTGTTCATTTTCTTTGATGACAATTTTCTCATCAAAACCATATTGTCCGCGATGGGCTTCATCGGCCATCACCACAATATTCCGCCGTTCGGAGAGCGGCTTCTCGCCACGCTCAAACTTGAACATCGTGGTGAAGATGATGCCGTTTGCTTCTCGGCCATCCAGCAGCTTGCTTAGATTGTCCTTGCTGGTTGCCTGTATCGGTGTCTGGCGCAAAAATGGTGTGCACTTGGCGAACTGCGTGTAAAGTTGATCGTCGAGGTCGATGCGGTCCGTCATCACAACGATGGTGGGGCTATCCAAAGCTTCTTGCAGTAAATGGGCGTAGAATACCATCGACAGCGATTTCCCGCTGCCCTGCGTATGCCAGAACACACCACCCTTGCCGTCTGTTTTGGTGGCAATTTTGGCCTTTTCGATGGCTTTTCGTACAGCGAAATACTGGTGGTACCCAGCCAAAATTTTAATCGGCTTCTGCCCATCACCGGAAAACAGGATGAAATTTTTCAGAATATCCAGCAACCGTGCTTTCTGGAACATCCCCTCATAGAAGGTATCAAACTGCGCATACGCAGTGTTTTCATAATCACCGTCTTTTGTTTTCCATTCCATAAAACGGTCAAGCCCGGAAGTAATCGTACCTGCTTTGTTGGTGGACAGGTCGCTGATCACGCAGATGGCGTTATAATAGAACATGGAGGGAATGTCCTGCATATAGTTCCGAATCTGATTGTAGGCGTTTTCTGCGCCCACTTCATCCTTGGAAGGACTTTTCAGTTCCATCAAGACCAGTGGCATTCCGTTGATAAACAGAGTGATATCCGGGCGGCGGTTGTTTCCATTTTCCACGAAGGTATACTGGTTTACCACATAGAAATTATTATTGTCTGCATCTGCATAATCAATCAGCTTTACTACCGAAGACCGTTCTTCACCCTTGACTGCATATTTGACAGTGATGCCGTTTTGCAGATAGTCCATAAAAATAATATTCTTCTGCAATAGGCTTCCTGCATCAAAATCATTCAGTTTCAGGATGGCTTCATCAATTGCCACAGCCGGAAGGCTGCGATTCAGCCGCACCAGACAATCCCGCAAAACATCGTCCAGCAGAGGGCGGCTGTAATCTGTTCGGTTCATATCAGGAGCATAAATGTGGGTGTAACCCATATTTTCAAATAGCTCTATGACCGCTTGTTCAAAGGTATCTTCGGTAAATAAAAGCATGATTTTTCTCCTCAACTATTATCCGAAGTTGCTGTATTCGATTCTTGCGCAATGGCATTCACAATCTTTGTAACGATAGAATGCGCCGCTCTTTTTGCCACCGCACGTCCCATCGGCGTACCATTATCCAATGTATCCGTTAGTGCCAATCGAACTTTACTGAGTCCAATTTCCTTACGATACCAATCCGGCATCAGATTCTTTTGAATTGCAACATAACAATCATCAAAAATTTCTGGATGCACAGCATTATGCAATGCTTCTCGAATAATCTCGTCCACTTTATCATCTGAAACATCTGAATCACGCACTTCTCTAATACTTGTTATCGGAACTTCTGTTTTCACAAACCGATCAACCATAGGCTTTTGTGTGTTCGCATAATTGCTTTTAATATATGCCATCTGGTGCTCAAGTTCCGGGAACAGCGTCCCTTCGTTGATGTTGTAAAAACTCAGTTCCTCTAAAATCGCATCTTTTCTTCCCGCTGGTATTCTAAAACTTTGAAGTTCAAATTCATCTTGGACATCACTATATGCCCGTTTAACAATGCTCTGTCCGAGTTTTTCTTTCAGCTGAACATTATATTTTCCGCAGATCAAAAAAGAGCCGCTTTGCCGTACCAATCTTTCATTATTCAAGTTGGAAATCACAAAATAATTTCTTTGAATAGTCGAAAGCAAGCTTTTATACTCGCTTGCCTCGCACTCTTTTACCTCTTTATCTGTATAAATTCCATACTTGTTCAAATCCGAGAGCAGCTTTTCTAATGTATAATCGCCCGAAATTTCATGACTCGCTAAATATGCCAGCACTTTGATCTCTATGTCGCTATAGCTTTTTCCGTAATCGCGCTTATAATAGATTTTCCCATCGGTCGGCGGCAATAACGTAGTCTTCCCGTCAGTTATCTTTTTCTCTTGATTGTTTTGGCAAGCAAAATACAGTGCCACCAGTGGGTTTTCCGTCACATCCAACAGTCTTGTTGGCAACCCATAGTGTTGCAATTTTGCGAGCTTTTCAAAATCTGTTGTCAGTTTTCGGAAGTCGTCAGGATTCCGTGTGTAGGCAGCGTTTATCAATTCTGCTTCGTGTGGCAACATCCCACCACGAAACACTCCCGGCATGACGTTCCATTCGTTGCTAGCCTGTCCACGGAAGAAATAGTGCTTTGTGCTCACTTCCGCGCCTTCTTCTTTCTTTATGGTTTCCTTTATATCAGAAATGTAGGTCAAGTAGCTATTAAGGTTTGTAACAACGCATTCCCTCGGATTTCTTGTCTTAGCATTATCAAAATCTTCCATATTATCCCTTCATTTCTTTTATAAACGACAATATCTCCAGGGTGCAATAGATACCCTTTTGGATGCACTTCGGTTGTATATGTCGCAAACTGCTGATCTTTCAAATCACGAATACGAATGATCGGCCTTCCATTGCCTTCAGTGTTAAACTGTTTGGAGGCAAAAGGCGCACCGTAGATGATGTTTGCCAATGAATAAATGCCGGTTTGAGTCCACGACGTGGGCATTACACCTCCGAAGGGACGGTAATCTACAAACCATGATTTGTAAAGAGCCTGCATTTGCTCAAGTAAATTATCGTTTACCTTTGCATTACATCTAATTTTTTCGCTGATGCTATTTGCGAATCCAACGATACTTTTTCTTTCTCGCTCACTCGGAATCGGAATCATTAGCTTTTGTAAAAAATCTAAATCAAATTTTCCCGCTCCAATTCCTGTAACTCCAACCTTTGCCATCAAATAATCTTTTTGCGACAACAACCAATAAAATATAAACTCGTTTTCCACTTCTCCATATGAATCCAGACACTTTATATCTTGATTGAAAGCCACATCTTTTTCAACTCTAGCAATTGGTATTCCATTAAAAAGACCGCTTCCTCGTGTAAGAAGTAAGATGCTTCCCTTCGGCGCAATCTTGCTTCCAGCTTTTAGCCCTTCTTCTGTTATAAACAAATCAGATGTGTCGATATTCTCCGTTTTCAATGTCTTTGCACTAATCCAAGGAATAGTTCCACCCCAATAATCATCTCTTTTTTTACTCGGTGTTCCTCCTGATGCAAAAGATACAAGCTCACCAAGTGGGCGATATGTCCATTTAGATTTCATACCCAATCGCCCCCAACTTCTCCTTAATTTCTGCTTCCAGCTTATGTGACTGCTTGAACAAATCCGAAAGTTCAGAAGTCAGCCGAGCCATTTTTTCTTCAAACGATTCACCATCATCTTCCTGTTCCTCAACACCAACATAACGACCCGGCGTTAAAATATAATCCTGCTCTGCAATTTTCTCCGTATCAACAACTGCGCAGAAACCTTTTACATCTTCCAGTGTACCACTAACATAAGCATTGTAGGTATCGGCAATCTTTTTAATATCCTCATCGGCTAGTTCCCGCAACTTACGGCTCACCATAACGCCCATCTTCCGGGCATCAATAAACAGCGTTTTACCAGCCTGTTTCTTGCGCTTGGAGATAAACCAAAGCGAAACCGGAATCTGTGTGGTATAGAAAAGCTGTGTCGGCATGGCAATGATGCAATCCACAAGGTCAGCATTCACAATATTTTTGCGGATGTCACCTTCACCGCTAGACTGAGAGGAAAGAGAACCATTTGCAAGCACCATACCCATGCGGCCACCCGGCGCAAGATGATAAATCATGTGCTGAAGCCATGCAAAGTTCGCGTTGCTTGCAGGCGGCATACCATACTGCCAGCGTACATCATCTTTGAGCTGCTCTGCGCCCCAGTTCGACAGGTTGAAAGGTGGATTCGCCATGATATAGTCTGCCCGCATGGTCGGATGCTGATCATCGAGGAATGTGTCTGCTGCATACTTGCCAAGGTCGGGTTCAATGCCACGAATGGCAAGGTTCATCTGCGCCAGTTTCCATGTGGTCGGGTTGGAATCCTGTCCATAAATCGAGATATCGTTGATATTTCCACTATGGTTCTCTACAAATTTTGCAGACTGAACAAACATACCACCACTGCCGCAGCAAGGGTCATACACTCGTCCCTTAAACGGTTGCAGCACTTCTACCAGCGTCCGCACAACGCAGGACGGCGTAAAGAACTCGCCGCCGCGCTTGCCTTCCTGTTCTGCAAACATAGACAGGCAGTATTCATAAGTGCGCCCCAGAATGTCCTTTTCGCTGCCGTGTTCAATCATTTTGATGTTCGTAAACAGGTCAACGACTTCGCCCAACCGACGTTTATCCAGTTCCGGACGCGCAAAATTCTTTGGCAGAATATCTTTTAGGCGCGCGTTTTCTTTTTCGATAGCGCGCATTGCATCGTCAATTACCTGACCGATTTCCGGGTCATGTGCCTTTGCAGAAACATCGCTCCAACGCGCACCAGCAGGCACAAAGAAGATTCCCTCCGATGTGTACTCGTCACGATCTTCCTCAAAACCATCACCATCTGCAACTAACTGATTGTACTTTTCTTCAAAACGATCCGAAATATATTTCAAGAAAATCAGACCAAGAACAACGCCCTTATACTCCGAAGCATCCATGTTGCCCCGAAGTACACAGGCCGCATTCCAAATCTGTTTTTCAAATCCAATGTCGGCGGTGTTTTTCTCTGCCATAGCTCAGTACCTCCGTTTTGCTCAACAAATTCTGACTTGAGTATAACACAGATAGCTCGATTTTCCAATTTGTGCGCAAAATTTCTCTGCATATGCTTTTGTTTTTTGTCGGATAAGTCTTACTATCGCCACTTTACCGTAATAAATTTTCCAAAACCCTCTTGACGAATTTCACATACAGTGGTATTTTTCTTGTAAATCCCACCGTCTTTGTGGATTGGTTTGAAGCCACCCACAAAATGTGGTCGTGTTCATTTTGAACACAGCAAC
>ENA-OOQX01000646-OOQX01000646.1-human-gut-metagenome-genome-assembly--contig:-NODE-646-length-12565-cov-6.489049_pt1 | contig 12565 bp, 10 predicted proteins | sample MGYA00241267_ERZ501173 | MGnify/ENA primary metagenome ERZ501173 (study PRJEB25962, sample SAMEA2042500) | human gut metagenome | biome: human gut; feature: human-associated habitat; material: faeces... | reverse complement strand
ACCGCCTCCGCCGTGGCCGCAGGTCTTCCGATGGATACCATTCTGGAACTGGCCAACAAAGCCGCCGGTATTGCGGTTTCCAAAGTAGGGACCTACCAGGTCCGGCGGGAAGAACTGATCAGAGCCTGGAACAGGAAAGGGGAAGTACGTCTTTCCTACCAGCCTCTGACCTGGAAAGAAGCGGAACAGAAGGTACGTCTCTGGAAGGAGAGGGGTGAAAAGGTGGTTTTCACCAATGGCTGTTTCGATATCCTTCACCGGGGCCATTTGACCTATCTGCAGCAGGCCGCTTCCCTGGGGGACCATCTGATTGTAGGCCTGAACAGTGATGAATCGGTGAAAAAGCTGAAAGGTCCTGAGCGTCCGGTAAACAGCGAAGAAGACAGAAGTTTCATGCTGGCCTCCCTTCGGAGTGTGGATGAAGTGGTTATTTTCGGTGAAGATACACCGGAAGAATTGCTGTCCCATCTGAAACCGGATATTCTGGTAAAAGGCGGAGACTACAAAGTAGAAGAAGTGGCAGGAAGGCAGTATGCAGGGGAAGTGAAAATCCTTCCCTTCGTGGATGGTTACTCCACCACCGGCCTCATTCATAAGATTCGCAGGGACTAAGCCATGGAAGAAAAACATTATCAAGTGGACCTGACAAACAAAACCATTGTCCTCATTTACATGCTCTATTTCGGCGACATGGTTTCCATTTCCCCCTTTCTGGAAGTGCTCCGCCGGGAGGCGAAGGGGTCTAAAATCATCCTTGTCATGGATGCTCGTTTTCAGGAATCGGTGAAATACAATCCCAACGTGGATGAAATCATTCCCTTTGACCGCCACGGTAAGGAAAAAGGGATGGCTGCCACCTGGAAGCTGGGAAAGAAAATCGGAAAACTTCATCCGGATATCCTTCTGACCCTCCACGGCACCACCAGAAGCACCCTTTTGGCCCTGGCCATGGGGCCAAAGCACTGGGGCGGGGAAGAGGGCACCCGGATAGATTCCTTATTCATGGACTGGCCCATGACCATTGAAACTTATAATTCCCATGCCGTGGATAAGTATCTGAAGGTGCTGGAAAGGCTGGGGGTGAAAGATCTTCATCACAGCGGCATGCGTACCTTCACTTCTCCGGAATGGGACAGGAAGGCCCGGGCGTTTTACAAATCCCAGGGCATTCAGCCGGGTGACAGGCTGGCCGGTTTTTCCGTGGGAAGCTCCACGGCAGAAAAAAACTGGCCTGCAGAAAAATACGGACAAGTGGCTGACCATTTTGCGAAAAAAGGGCTGATTCCCGTTTTCTTCGGCGTGCCCTCGGAAATTCCTCTCATTGAAAAGGCAGTAAGCGCCATGGAATCGAAAAGGTACATTGTGGCAGCAGGAAAGCTCTCCATGGGCGAATTCATGGCAGCTGCCGGACGCTGCGCTCTGGCCTTTACCAACGACAGCGGCCCCATGTACGTGTTCGACAGCCGGGGTGTACCGACCATTGCCATGTTCGGCCCCAGCAACGCCAAATTCCACCATCCCCTGGGCCCCTGCTCCAAAGCCCTTTCTTCCTGGGATATGCCCATGGGACCGGAACATGTGAATAAAACCATAGCTTCCGGAAACTATACTCCCATTTCAGAAATCACCACAGAAGAAGTGATAGCTGCCGGAGAAGAGGCCCTGACTAAGTCGGAAAAGATGAAATAGCGTGCTGGCAGGATATGATGGAACCAGGCTGTATCTGCGAAGGAAGACAGGGCATAAGCACCGGACAGGCACGCCCTTTCCACAGGAGAGGGCCATATCCCTGCGGCGAAGCCGCCACCACAGCCCTCGGACTGAAAGGTGTCAGACTTAAGAACCCTCCGGTATGGAGGGCTGGTCCATTTTAAGAACCCTCGGGGCGCAGCACTGTCCCCTTTCCCTGCGGCACCTTTTTCCTATTTGTACGAATGCTTTCTCATGATGGAGAAAGCATTTTTTTGTTGAATGTGATATAATCTACATGCAAATATAAAAATATTTCTATCAATTACGGGAGGCTCTATGCACCTTCTTTCTCTATTTCCTGCGCTGCAGGTCAGAAATTATCGAATATTCTGGATGACCCAGTGGATTGCGCTGATTGGATTCTGGCTTCAGCTCACTGCCCAGCAGTGGCTGGTATATACCATGACGGACTCTGCCTTTCTGCTGGGGTTGCTGGCTGCCTGCCAGTTTGCACCCAGCCTTTTTTTCACCCTTTTTACAGGGCTTTGGATTGATAAGCACAATAAACGGAAAATCCTTCTGGGAACCCAGCTTTTCTACCTTCTTCAGGCATCCCTTCTGGGGCTTCTTTTGTGGACCGGCCATGAAACCTATGGCTGGATACTGTTCTTTGCTTTCTTCATCGGTACCATTGACAGCTTTGACATGCCTGCCCGCATGGCCTTCATGCCGGAGCTGGTGGGGAAGAAGGCTCTTCACAGCGCCATCAGCCTGAACTCTGCCAATTTCAACATTACCCGTATGGCTGGTCCTCTTCTGGCAGCGTTCCTCTTGAAATATCTTTCCTACAGTACTATTTTCTTCATGAATGCCCTGTCCCTGATACCCATTATTATTGCCTACAGCCGCATGGATGTGAATTCTGTCATGACCAGAATGGAAGAACGGCATCCTCTCCATGAAATCAGGGAAGGTCTGATGCAGGCAAAAAACAATCCTCTCATCTATAAGAACCTTATTGCCGCCGGCATTGTGAGCGGGCTTATACTGAACATGGGCACCTATGGTCCTCTTTTTGCAGACCGGGTGCTTCATGCCGGTATTGACGGCTTCGGCTCCATTCTTTTCGCGGCCGGTGCCGGTTCCATGGTCAGCGGTCTTCTGGCAGGGGCGTCCCGGAATCATCTTTCCCATGGTATGATTTTCGGATCCGCCATCCTCTGCGGCCTGCTCCTCATGGCAGTGAGCTTTGTGCCCTATTTCATCCCAGCACTGATTCTTTTCGGACTTCTGGGCTTTTTCGTCATCGCCTTCATTGTGAACTGCAATACAGTAATCCAGATGGCATCGCCCAAGGAATTCCTTGGCCGCATCATGGGCCTTTATACCTTCGTATTCCTGGGAAGTGCGCCTTTTGGCTCCCTGCTGGTGAGCGCCATTATTGAAGGGGTGGGGACTTCCCTGGGCCTTTGCCTGGTAGGAGCTTTGGAAATCGCACTGCTTCTTCTCTTTGCACGGCCTGTCAAGGAAAAGAAGGCGTTGATTCATTCATAGAGCTGTCCTCATCAGGATTTGTATGCATGGCGGTTCATGGCACTTCTTACCTAGCCAGGCACCCTTATTTTTCTTGAAGCAGTTATAAAATTCTTCTTAAGCAGGCTCCTTGCCTTTTAATATGGTTTCCGCTATACTATGAACATAGAATTTCAGAAAGGCAAAGGCGCTGATAGAAATCAGTGCCTTTTTGCTTTCAGCGAAGATGCTGCCCCATGGCAGCATCTTTTTGTTTATAGGGGATTGCATGGATTATTATTTTATATAGTAGACAGGAAGATTTCCTGTCAAACAGGAGGTGTTGATGATGCGAAAGCCAAAGATCGGGGTTATGCCGCTGTGGGACGAAGAAAAGGAAAGCATCTGGATGCTGCCGGGATACATGGATTCCATTAAAGAAGCTGGCGGAATTCCCGTCATTCTTCCTCTTCATCTGACAGAAGAGGAATTTGGAGACATGGCAGAGGACTTTGACGGGTTCCTCTTTACCGGCGGACAGGATATATCGCCTTCCCTCTATGGCGAAGAGAAACGGCCGGTCTGCGGGCCGGTGTGCCCGGCACGGGATGAGCTGGAAACTATGGTGTTCCATTACTGCTGGGATCATGATGTGCCGGCACTTGGTATCTGCCGGGGCCTGGAACTGATGAATGCTCTCTTGGGCGGCAGCCTGTATCAGGACATCGCTGCTGAATGTCCCACCCTTCATGCTCCGAACCATGTCATGGACTTTGCCTATGACTGGGTGGCTCATTTCAACAGCATCCTTACCGGAAGCCCTCTCTATGAAAGACTGGGTGTGAACTTCCTGGGTGTGAATTCTCTTCACCATCAGGCAGTGAAGAAGCTGGCGGAATCCCTGAAGCCCATGGCCGTATCGGAAGACGGTCTGGTGGAAGCGGCCTATGCACCGGCTAAGAAATTCCTCTGGGCTGTACAGTGGCATCCGGAATACTCCTATACCTACGACGGCTTGGATATGGCTATTTTCGAAGCCTTCACCGAAGCTGCCGGCAGCCGGACGGTTCACGGCCTTTCGCCTTTCCTCCCGCCGGACCTCACCACCCATGACACGATCCGCCTGGGGTAGGGGGTGATAAATAATATATGATCATTAAAAGTGGCGTCTTTGACAGAAGGACGCCACTTTTAAGGTGCGGTCAGAGGCACCGGGGTACCGGATTAAAGGGGCGGTCTTCTTCCTTTAAAAGGAGAGAAAATGCTGCGAAGGAGGTGCCTGCTCTGGCGCCCAAAGGGCGCCCTGCCTCTTGCATTCTCTTTTTCTTTCCCATACAATAAAGGATACCTGTAAAGCAGGACAGGTATCCTTTATTGTTTTTCTAAGGAGGGCCTATGAATTCCTCTTCGTCTCCGGTATGGAAAGCACTGCATGAGGCTTTTCCCTGCACCATTCCCATATTTGCAGGGTTCTGGTTTATTGCCTTTGCCTATGGCTTTTATATGTATACCCTGGGCTTTTCTTTTATATATCCTACCCTTATGGCCATGTTCATATTTGGCGGTTCTCTGGAATTTGTGACGGTATCCATGCTGCTTTCTTCCTTTGCGCCCTGGCAGACGCTGGTGGCGGCACTGACGGTACAGGCCCGGCATCTGTTTTATGGTCTGGCCATGCTGGAAAAGTACAGGGGAACGGGATGGAAGAAACCTTTCCTGATTTTCTGGATGTGTGACGAAACTTTTGCACTGAACTATTCCGCCACCATTCCTTACGATGTGGACAGGGGCTGGTACTATTTCTGGGTGTCTTTCCTGGATTATACCTACTGGGTTTCCGGCGCCATGATCGGCGGCCTGCTGGGATCCCTTGTTTCTTTTGATACGAAAGGCCTTTCCTTTGTGATGACTACCATGTTCCTTGTGGTATTTCTGGAACAGTGGCTGAAGGAAGGGAAGCATTACACGGCCCTCATCGGCCTTGCCGCTTCGATACTCTCCCTTCTTTTCTTCGGAAAGGATGCCTTCATTATACCTGCCATGGCAGGTATGCTTCTGGTGCTTACCCTGCTTAGAAAGCCCATAGAGAAAGCGGGTGGATTTTTATGACGTCCATGCCTTTGTGGCAGCAGATAGCGACCATAGCTCTCTGCGTTCTGGGAACCATGACTACAAGGTTTCTTCCTTTTCTGATTTTCAAACCGGGAAGCCGTCTTCCCGGCTATGTGAAATACCTGGGGAAAGCACTTCCTTCCGCTGTTTTTGCCCTGCTGGTGGTGTACTGCCTGAAGGATGTTTCCCTCCTCTCCGGCAGTCACGGCATTCCGGAAGCTCTGGGCATGGGGGTCACGGCTCTATTGCATCTCTGGAGACGGCAGATGCTTCTCTCCATGGCAGGGGGCACACTCTTTTATATGTTTCTGGTGCAGTATATCTTCTGACGAGAAGAATCAGCAGCTCAGGGAGAAAAGGGAAAACATGGCACAAAAAAAGAGTACCTTCCAGTACTCTTTTTTCCATGGTGACCGGTATGGGATTCGAACCCATACTCTCTGCGCTGAGAACGCAGCGTCTTAACCGTTTGACTAACCGGCCATGTATGACTTATTATACATGAATCGTCGCCTGAATGCAAGAGTTCTATTGGAGGAAAAAGATTCTCCATCTCCTGAGATTTATGAAAGACGGGCTCCCTCCGGGTGTGCTATAATTTCTGTAAGCTGATTTTGATATGGATGAAATCATCATTTCCTGAAGAGGAGGCAGGTTATGAATATAGAAGCAAAAAGAAAATATATGCTGCTCTGCATTGTGATTCTGCTGATTGCAGCCATTGCGGCAGGGACTTCCGATTTCTGGAAGGACAGCGGCGTGGAAAACGCCAAGCAGGGCTATGTGGCGGTGATTCGTATAGATGGCCCCATTTACGGCGGCCCTGACACTGATTCGATTCTCTCCGGCAGCAGCGGTGTGACCAGTGAGCAGATTATGAAAGAGTTCCAGACGGCCCGGAAGGATCCCCAGGCCAAGGCCATCCTGGTGCGCATCAACAGCCCCGGCGGTTCTACGGGAGCTACCCAGGAAATTGCGGAGGAAATGGATAAGATCAGGAGCAGCGGCAAGCCCATTATTATTTCCATGGGAGATATGTGTGCTTCTGCCGGCTACTGGCTGGCCAGCAAGGGCAATTACATCTTTGCATCTCCCGCCACCATTACCGGCAGCATCGGTGTGTACATGGATTACACCAATGTGGAAGATCTGATGGACAAGCTGGGCATTAAAAATGAAAAGATTAAGAGCGGCGCCCATAAGGATATCCTTTCCATGTACCGTCCCATGACGGGGGAAGAAAAAGAAATGGTGCAGACCATGGTGGATGATATTTACAACCAGTTTGTACAGACTGTGGCAGACGGACGCAAAATGGATGAAAATAAGGTACGCTCTATTGCGGATGGCCGGATTCTCACCGGAAAACAGGCCCAGGACCTGGGACTGGTGGACGCCATGGGCAATTATTACGACGCTTTGAGCTATGCAGCTTCCAGCGGCGGCATCCAGAGTGAAAATATTCCGGTGAAAAGTTATGGCAGCGGTGTTTCCCTGAAGGGCATCCTTTCCGGCGAGGCCAGAAATCTGTCCGGTGTCTTTGGAAAGGCGCTGGCCGATTCCTTCAAGGAGTCTGTGGCAGGCTCTTCTGTGCCGTCTATGAAGTAAGGAGGATTGTATGAATCAGTTACTTGATCTGGCTATGGCCCTCATCATTTCACCCCGGCAGGCCTTGATGGAAATCACTAACGAGGAAAAGCTGAAAGAAGGATTCTTCATCTGGATATTTGTGGTGCTTCTCATGTCCCTCTCCCTGTTTCAGCAGGGGCCGGGGCTGGTGATGCAGTTCCTTCTCATGGTCCTCTTCATGGGGGCAGCCCTCTTGGTGCACAGCGCAGTGATCGACTATATTTCTGGCTTCTGGGGCGGCATGGGTACCGCCAGAGGTATTACGGCAGGATTCATGGCGGCTTCTCTGCCCATGGCCTTTTCTGTTTTCTTTACCTTTCTGGCCGAAGCGGGGGTGGGCGCTCTGTCCGGCATAGGAAGCTTTGCTATCTGGATCTGGTCTTTCTACCTGGATGTGACGGCCATTGGACAGAATTATCGTTTCCGCCCGGGAAAATCTTTCCTCATTGCCTTAACCCCTTATATCCTCATTGTGATTTTCTTCATCGCCCTCATGGCCCTCGGTGTGGCTGCGGCGGTGGAAGGGATTGCCAATATGCAGGATATGCAGAGTCTTGAATCTATGATCACCCAGATGTAAAATAGAATCAAATGGTTGGCAGAGGCGCCGGAAATCATATCCCGGCGCCTCTGTCTGTTCAATTTCAAAAAGATACGATTTGTGATATAATATGAAACGTATGTATAACTTGGATTGGATACACGCAGTTTCCCTATACAAATGAAAATCTTGAATCAGTATGAATATAAGGAGGAATACCATTTATGTGCGGTATTGTAGGTTATGTAGGCAGTGGAAATGCCACGAATTTTCTGATTGACGGACTCCGCCGCCTGGAATACAGAGGATATGACTCTGCAGGCATTGCGGTTTATGAAAATGGAAAAATCAATATTGAGAAAAAGCAGGGCCGCCTGGTGAATCTGGAAAACGAGCTGAAAAAGCATCCTCTCCAGGGCCATATCGGCATTGGACATACCCGCTGGGCTACTCACGGCAAGCCTTCCGACAGAAATGCCCATCCTCATGGAGACTGCCACAATCATTTTGTGGTGGTTCATAATGGTATTATTGAAAACTATCTGACTCTGAAAAAGGACCTTATGGAAAAAGGCCACGTTTTCAAGTCCGAAACGGACACGGAAGTGGTGGCTCATCTTCTGGAAGAACTGGACGATGGTAATTTCCTTTCCACGGTCCGCAAAATGCTTTCCATCATCGAAGGCTCCTACAGCCTTGTGATTATGGACAGCTCCTATCCTGATACCATTATCTGTACCAAGAAAAACAACCCTCTCATCATCGGTCTGGGCAAAGGAGAAAACTTTATTGCCTCCGATATTCCTGCTGTGATTAACCATACCAGGGACATCTACATTCTGGATGATGAAGAAGTGGCGGTAGTGAAAGCTGACCAGGTCTCCATCTTTGACAGAGATGGAAAACCGGTGCAGAAAGAAATCCAGAAAGTGACCTGGTCTGCCGAAGCAGCAGAAAAAGGCGGTTATCCCCATTTCATGCTGAAGGAAATCTTCGAACAGCCCAAAGCAGTCCGCGATACGGTGCAGATCCATCTGAACAAAGACGGCTCCGTCACATTCCCTGATCTGGGCTGGACAAAGGAATGCTTTGAAAATATTGACAATATTCTTATTACGGCCTGCGGCACCGCCTATCATGCAGGTCTGGTGGCCAAGCACTACATTGAACGGTTCGTAAAGATTCCGGTTTCTGTGGAAATCGCGTCGGAATATCGCTACAGCAAACCCCTTACCACCAATCGCACCCTCTGCATCGTAGTGAGCCAGTCCGGCGAAACCATCGATACCCTGGAAGCACTGAAAGAAGCAAAGAAACATGGCGCCAAAAGTCTGGCCGTGACTAACTCTATCGGCTCCTCCATTGCCCGGGAAGCAGACCATGTCGTATATACTCTGGCAGGCCCGGAAATCGCGGTAGCTTCTACCAAAGCCTATACCACCCAGCTGGTGGCACTTCTCATGCTGGCCCTGTACATGGCACAGCTCAGGGGCACCATTTCCATGGACCTCATCCACAAGATTACCGATGGATTGAAAGACCTGCCCAAGCAGATTGAAAAGGTACTGAAAGAAAAGGACCATATGGCTGAAGTGGCAGACCGCCTTATCAAAGCCCATGACATTTTCTATCTGGGCCGTTCCATCGACTATGCCATCGCCATGGAAGGGGCACTGAAACTGAAAGAAGTATCCTATATCCATGCGGAATCCTACGCAGCCGGCGAACTGAAACACGGCACCCTGGCCCTCATCACCGCCGATACCCCTGTGATTGCCGTAGCTACCCAGGATGCGGTAAGCTCCAAAATGTACAGCAATATCCAGGAAGTCAAAGCCCGGGGCGCTGAAGTCCTCGGCATCGGCTATGAAGATGATAAAGAACTGGGCAAGTACACCACGGAAACCGTACGGATTCCCAGAGTAGACTTCTTCATTGCCCCCATTCTGTCCGTCATTCCTATGCAGCTTCTCGCATACTATACCAGCGTGAAGAGAGGAAACGATGTGGATAAGCCAAGAAATCTGGCAAAATCAGTGACCGTGGAATAAGAAATACATGGGGCACAGGCATCCTTCGGGGCCTGTGCCTTTTCTTTCTATGAGACACGGTTGCGGAAACCTGTTTTTAAGCATAAAATAAAGAAAGTATATTTCATGGATAGGAGTTGTCATATATGAAGAAGATTATTTTAACCGGCGACCGTCCCACCGGACACCTTCACGTAGGTCACTATGTAGGATCCCTCAGAGAACGGGCAGCCCTCCAGAATTCCGGCAAGTTTGATGAAATTTACATCGAAATTGCTGACGCCCAGGCCCTGACGGACAATGCGGATAATCCTGAAAAAGTCAGGAAAAACGTACTCCAGGTCGCTTTGGACTACCTTTCCGTAGGTATCGACCCCGAAAAGTCCAATATCTTTATCCAGTCTCTGGTACCGGCCCTGCCGGAACTGACCATGTACTACATGAACCTGGTCACCGTATCCCGGCTGGAAAGAAATCCTACGGTAAAAGCGGAAATTCAGCAGAAACATTTCGAAGCCAGCATCCCCGCCGGCTTCCTCTGCTACCCTGTCAGCCAGGCAGCCGATATTACTGCCTTTGACGCCACCACCGTGCCGGTAGGGGAAGACCAGGAACCCATGCTGGAACAGACAAGGGAAATTGTACGCAAATTCAATGACATTTATGGTGAAACCCTGGTGGAACCGGAAATTGTCCTGTCCACCAATAAAGCAAGTCTCCGCCTTCCCGGTATCGACGGCAAGGCTAAGATGAGCAAATCCATCGGCAACTGTATTTATCTCTGCGAAAAACCGGAAGACATTGAAAAGAAAGTCATGTCCATGTTTACCGATCCCACCCATCTTCGGAGAGACGACCCGGGCCACGTGGAAGGCAACCCCGTCTTCACCTACCTGGACGCTTTCTGCAAAGATGAATATTTCGCAGAATTCCTGCCGGAATACAAGAACCTGGACGAAATGAAAGAACACTACACCAGAGGCGGTCTGGGAGACGTCAAAGTTAAACGGTTCCTTAACAACGTGATGCAGGCAGAACTGGCTCCTATCCGTGAACGCCGCCAGCATTGGGAACAGCACCTTGATGACGTGGTGGATATCCTCCGGAAAGGCACAGAAAAAGCGGCTGCCAAAGCCGATGGCACCCTCCAGCGGGTTAGAAAGGCTATGCGGATTAACTACTTTGAAGATGGCAACCTGTTAAAATAAAATCATATCTTTATAAAAGACGAAGGCTTCGGCCTCCGTCTTTTTTTCTGCAGGAAAAGGGGCAGCGGAAGAGGGGATGAGGGGACTATGCATAAGTATTAAGTTCATATATATCCGCAAAGATTAGAAATAAATTAATTAATAGTAACTTCAGGTAACTAATTAATTTTAAAATCCTCTTTTATAAGGTATATGAAGAAATCGTCTTTTATATCATTATTCAAATAGTTATAAGGGAAAATACGGAATAACTGCAGTGGCAGCGTTTTTAAATATTTCAATAGGGCAGTTTTATCATTTATAACTTTTTAAAAACTATGTCAGTGTTTTATTTCCAAAACTTTCGAAGCGCATCGACAAATACTATTGCATTCGGGGAGGTAATGCATTAGTATAAGGAATATTTATTATCTTATGGTTCATGGGTTTATATCGTTTTTTCTGTATATGATATTTTCTTCGTGTCACCTGGCCATAGACCGGTAGTCTGTGTACCATTTTTGATCAAAGGAGATTTTATGAATAAAGTTTACAAGGTGGTTTGGAATCGCACAAAACATTGCTACGTTGTAGTTTCTGAACTGGCGAAACGGGCAGGCAAAAATAAGAGCACCTGCCTTACAGCGGCGGGAAAGGCTGCTGCGGCACTGGGGCTGGGGGCGGTGCTCCTTATGGGGAGCGCTGGCTCGGAGGTGTTTGCGGCGACAAGCGGACGAGTCATCGGGGGCGGCGGTTCCGACAGCGGAGATACGTCTCAGGCTACGGGTCAGTATGCCACGGTTAGTGGAGGTTTTGTCAATCATGCGGAAGGAAATTATTCCAGTGTCAGCGGTGGGTCCAAGAATCATTCTACCGGCAAGAATTCCAGCATCAGCGGAGGCGGTGACGGGATTGCTTCTGGCTTGAACTCTAGCATCAGCGGTGGCAAGCAAAATAAGGCCACAGGAGAATTTTCCAGTGTATCCGGTGGTGATCAGAATGAGGCTGCCGGGAAACAGTCCACCATCAGTGGCGGGGCGGCCAATAAAACCACCGGTGACTGGTCTACCATTGTGGGCGGCGCTTACAATGTAGCCAGCGGCAACAGCTCTCTGGCTCTGGGCGGTATGATGTCCGCTGTGCAGGGGATGTATTCCGTGGGCATTGCCGGCGGGAACACCAGTCCGGATGCCACCCAGGGGTTTGCGGCTGGCTACCAGTCCTCTGCCAATGTGGCCTATGGAACAGCCATCGGGTATCAGGCAGTGGCCAATACAAAGGGTACGATTTCTTTTGGCCATGTAAAGGGAGATACGTATTATGCTTCTGATCCATGGGAGCATACCATTAGTACCCTTACCTTTGACTCCGATGCCTATAACCGTCTCGTCAATGTGGCCGACGGTATCGATGACCACGATGTCGTCGTCATGGAACAGCTGGACAAAGCCAAAAGTGAATTGTCAGACAGCTTGTCTGTCAATGCCGGCTGGGGTATCAATATCAAGGACGAAACGACACAAAATGCTGATGGCACAGAAACGACAACGAAAAACGTTACTGCGAGTTTTCAGTGTCCGCTGAGGTTATCTTCAAAGAAGAATTGAACCGTAATTTGGGAACGAACTATGGCAATGCATTGGAAGCGTATGGCGGCAAAGGTAAAGTCACTTTTGAAGCAGCTGGAGAAAATTCCTTGATTCTTGGTGGTGGAGCGCGTAACACTGATTGGGACTATAAGGATAAGGACAGAGCACTTGGGGCTTTCCAGAAAGATTCTGTTCTTGTAGGGGGACTGAATAATACTGTATCCAAGCCAACAGATACAACAGATGAACAAGAAGGTAGTGTGATTGTCGGCG
>ENA-OOQX01000643-OOQX01000643.1-human-gut-metagenome-genome-assembly--contig:-NODE-643-length-12603-cov-4.791122_pt1 | contig 12603 bp, 6 predicted proteins | sample MGYA00241267_ERZ501173 | MGnify/ENA primary metagenome ERZ501173 (study PRJEB25962, sample SAMEA2042500) | human gut metagenome | biome: human gut; feature: human-associated habitat; material: faeces... | reverse complement strand
ATATATAATATAAATTCTTGAAGGAGAAATGAAAATGGCTGAGAAAACAAGAAAGCAAATAAATAGAAAAATGGTATGCATAATTTGCGGAATATTAGCAGTTATAGTAGTTTTAACAAGTTTAATTTTTGCATTTTCTAAAAAAGAGAATAGTACTGTATTACAAGCTACAAAATCAACTGTAAACGCCATAAATTTGGAAAATAATGAGCATATGCATGTAGAAGAAGATGCAAGTGGAGAAAAAGTACCAGTACCAAATGGATATGTAGGAAGTAGTGTAACAGGAGAAAATGAAATAGATACAGGATATGTAATATACGAAGGAGAAGAAGCAGTAACAGACAGCAATGTAGCAGATGCACAAAAGAATAGAAACCAATATGTATGGGTGCCAGTACCAGATATAAGTAAATTCTATGGAACAGATGCCAATGGAAAGAAATGGGGAAAGAACTATAGTTTTTCATCAAGTACAAGTAGTAGTTATGATGAGATAACAGGAACAAAACCATATAACTGGAGCGAAAGCGATGGAGTAATGACAATAAGTAGTAAAACAAGTTATAGAGAGCCGGATATAGTAAAAAGCTATGATTATGATTCAACTTTAAAAACTAGAGGACTAGGAGCCAAAACAACCCATGAATTTTTAAATCAGCTAGAAAAAGAATTTAATAATATGATAGTAAGTGTAGAAAAGTATGGAGGATTCTATATAGGAAGATATGAAACAGGAAATATAAACCAAGAAACACCAGTAGTACAAAAAGGAAATACAAATATAAGTAGTCAAACATGGTACAACATGTATAAAAGATGTAAAAATATTAAAGGAGACAATACAAATGTAGAAACAGGAATGATATGGGGAAACCAATGGGATAGAACGTTGATGTGGTTAATAGAAACAGGAAGTAAAACAAAAGAGCAAATAGCAGATGACTCAACAAGTTGGGGAAACTATAACAATGCGACATTTGAATATGTAAATAGTAGTGGAAGCACAGTAACGAAAAACGAAAATAGTGGTACAAAAATCCCAACAGGAAATACAGAATATACAAAGGCAAATAACATATATGACTTAGCCGGAAACGTATATGACTGGACAATGGAGGCCCTCAGTACCTTCAGCAGGGTGTATAGGGGTGGCTATTACACCCTCGATGGCGACTACTATCCAGCGGACAGTCGTGGCAACATCAATCCGACTTATAGTTACACCTTTTATGGTTGTCGTTCCGCACTTTACATAAAGTAATACTGAACCCTGGTAGCGATGCACTATAACAAGTAAAGAACGTTAAATAATAGAGAATTAATAATTTGTGTTTATGTGGAGGAAAATAAAATATGAAATTCGTCCAAGAAATAGAAAAATTACAAAAAGAAAATGAAGGGTCAATAATAATAGCCAAAAATGGAATATTTTTTGTAGCAATAGGAAAAGATGCAATAATTTTAAATGAAGAATTAGGCTTAAAACTAACTTGTATGCGAAAAGAACTATGCAAAGTAGGATTTTTAGTAAAAAATGTAGAGAAATATATAGAAAAGTTAGAGAAACTAGGTTATTCATTTATTTTATATGTAAAAAACGAAAAAGATGAATTAGAAGAAATATATAGATACAAAGGTAAAAATACCGAGGAAACCAAAAGCTGTTTAGAATGCACAAGTTGTGCAAACAGAAAAGAACAGGAAGAAGATATATTAGAAAGAGTGAGAAATCTTGGAAAAGCTAAACAAAAAAGAAAATGAATTAACATTAATTCCAAAAGCCGAAAGATATATTGAATATATGCTAGAAGTAATATTAAAAATTCCAAGAACAGAAAAATTTAGTATAGGAACAGAATACAAGAATTCTATGTATAAGATGCTAGAAAGCATAATGTACTTAAGCAAAATAGAAATAAAAGATAGATTTAAAAGTATCAATAAAATTGATGCAGACTTAAGTGTTCAAAGAATTTTGTTAAGAATCATGTATAAAAATGCCTGGATAGATAAGAAAAAATTCGAATATGCCATGAGCCTAATATATGAAATGGGAAAAATAATAGGAGGCTTAGTAAAATACTATGGCAAAAACAATAAGACATGAATTTGATAAATATTTAACTTATGACAATCTTATGAAAGCACATTTACTTTCTAGAAAAGGAAAAAACTATAAAAAAGAAGTAATTTTATTTAATCTAAAACAAGAAGAATATATCAGATGGTTATATGAACAGCTAAAAAACGGAACTTATAAACATGGCGGATATAGAGTTTTTTATATCCAGTATCCCAAAAGAAGAAAAATAGAAGCTTCACGATATATGGATAGAATTGTACATAGATGGATAGTAGATAGTTTCTTAAATAGATACTTTGTAAATCAATTTATAAATACATCATATGCGTGTATAAAAAATAGAGGAATGCATAAAGCGTCTATAGACGTACAAAATACAATGAAACATTGTAAAAGAATATGGCAAAATTACTATATTTTAAAAATGGATATTCGAAAATATTTTCAGAATATAGATAAAGATATTTTAATGAATATTTTAAAAAGAAAAGTAAAAGAAGAAAAACTAGTAAAACTATTAGAAAAAATAGTGTATTCAAATTCAGGTAAAAAAGGACTTCCAATAGGTAATTATACCTCGCAAATATTTGCAAATATATACTTAAATGAAATAGACCAATATATAAAGCACGAGCTTAAGGTAAAATACTATTTTAGATATATGGATGATTCGATTTTATTTGTAAAAACAAAGAAAGAAGCCATTGAACTTTTAGAAAAAATTAAAAATTATTTAAAAATAAAATTGGAATTAGAATTAAACGACAAAACCCAAATATTTAAAAGTAATCAAGGAGTAAATTTTTGTGGATACAAGATAAATGAATATCGTTTAAAGCTACGCGACAGAGGTAAAAAAGCTATTAAACAAAAAGTTAGATATTTAAAAGAAGAAGTACAAAAGGGCAATATGAGTAGTAAAGAAGCAAGTAGGTTTATATGTGGACATTTAGGTTATATGAAATATGCAAATACAAGGAATTTGGAAGAAAAACTTTTTTATATAAATTAGGGATAGACCAAAAGGCCAACAGTACCAACAACAGGGTGTATAGGGGTGGCAATTACAACAACAATGGCGACAACAATCCAGCAGACAATCGTAACAACAACAATCCGACTAATAGTAACAACAATTATGGTTGTCGTTCCGCACTCTAATATCAATCCAGATGGCTAGTTTTAAGGAAGTAGTCCAGTGAAATATTAGATATTAAAGAGGTTTATTCCTTCCTATTTTAGGTAAATATGAATCATTAAAATACATACCGGTAGGTATGACGAAAGTATGTATTTTAAGCCCTTTCCTAAGATATTAGGAAAACGTCTTAATTATTTATTGGTTGATAAATATGCTAAGAATTTTAACAGCATAATTATGAATGAATGTTTTTTATTAATTAAAAGGATAAGTGATATAAATTTTAAATTTGTAATAAATTGCAAAGAAAAATCAAAAGTAGTATTTAAAGCAAAATTGTTAAACAATTCGGAAATAGAGGTGTTTGCGTATGATAACATAGCAGATTATATATATCAAAAAAATTTAGAAATATTTTTCTTAAGAGGAAAACTACGAGAAAATATGCAAGTTGAAATTATAGAAATATATGATTTTAAATTTTTAGATTAATAAAATGGTTTGACACATAAAAAATAAGAAAATGTAAAAAAGACATTAAATAAGTCGTAATTTGTATACCCGTAATAAAGGTTAACAATGTCGTTGTAATGTAGAAAATACAGCCATTTACAGGTTATATATATATAAATAAAATAAATATATATAATATAAATTCTTGAAGGAGAAATGAAAATGGCTGAGAAAACAAGAAAGAAAATAAGTAGAAAAATGGTATGCATAATTTGCGGAATATTAGCAGTTATAGTAATTTTAACAAGTTTAATTTTTGCATTTTCTAAAAAAGAATCTAATGAAGTGTTACAAGCTACAAAATCAACTGCAAATGCAGTAAATTTGGAAAATAATGATCATATGCATGTAGAAGAAGACGCAAGTGGAGATAAAGTACCAGTACCAAACGGATATGTAGGAAGTAGTGCATCAGGAGAAAATGAAATAGATACAGGGTATGTAATATACGAAGGGGAAGAAGCAGTAACAGACAGTAATGTAGCAGATGCTCAAAAGAGTAGAAACCAATATGTGTGGGTGCCAGTACCAGATATAAGTAAATTTTATGGAACAGATGCAAATGGAAAGAAATGGGGAAAACTATATAGTATTCAAAATCCACTGAATTGGGAAGAATTTGATGGAATAATGTCAATAAATAGTAAACGTACATCATTTAGAGAACCAGATATTGTTGCTAGTGATTCAGATAGTACAGGATATGATATGGATTCAGAGTTAAAGAATTTAGGTTTGGGAGCTACAACAACTCATGAGTTTTTAAATCAATTAGAGCAAGAGTTTAATAATATGATAGCAAGTGTAGAAAAATATGGTGGATTCTATATAGGAAGATACGAAACAGGAAATTTTAAAAAAGAAATTTCTGTGGTAAGAAAGGGAAATACCGAGACGGGTGTTCAAAATTGGTATGACGTTTACATCAAATGCAAAACGTTAAAAGGTAATAATACAAATATAGAAACAGGTTTAATATGGGGGAATCAATGGGATAGAACCTTAATGTGGTTAATAGAAACAGGAAATAAAACAGAACTTCAAATGAGCAACTCAGTAAGTTGGGGGAATTATTATGATTCCGAATTTGAATATATAGATAAGTATGGAACCAAAACAACTAAAGCTAAAAATCATGCTAAAGAGATACCAACAGGAAATTCTGAATACACAAAAGCGAACAACATATATGATTTAGCAGGAAACACAAGAGAATGGACAATGGAAACAAGAGGTCTTGAAATGAGAGCAATTAGAGGGGGAGATTGCTATGTATACGGAAGGGCTTTTTCAGTAAGTAATCGTGAAGAAGATTATCGTCCAACCGTAAGCGGAGCAGGATGCCATGCTATGTTATATATTAAGTAATGCTTAAAAAATCAGAAACATAAAACTAACACACAAAAACCTTAATTTTAGGAGGCAGAAAAATGAAAGGGAAACGAACGAAAAAGATAACATTATCAATTAGTGCATTAGCAGTAGTAACAGCGATAATAACAGTAGTTGCACTGCTGGTTAATACACAAAACCAAAAAGCTAAATTATTAGCAGACCCAGAAATACAAAAAAGCATGGAATATGAACAAGTACAAGAAGGTGACGAAAAGGTACCAAATACAGACTATGTTCAATTTGATGCGTTCTTTTTGCGTGACTTAGACGGAGATGGGTATGCAGAACAAGTACGTGGAATGTGTAGGGATATAAATAAAACAGATACACTATACATGAACCTAAATGTACTAACAAATGGTAAATTAGTAGATGGAAAAATAACTATAAAAACATCTAATATGAACCTATCTACAGCAATAGTAGAAGATAATGTTATAAAACAAAACTATATATCTAATAATACAACAGAAATCGCATTAAAAGATATAAATAACGGAACACAAAAATTAATATATGGTACAGTAAATGCCTCAAATTTTGGAAATGATACAAATAAATATAGCCAAGTAAACAGTGTAGTACTTACTGGTAAACATATAGCAGATGACGGAACCGAAACACAAATAAGTAAAAAAGTAGATTTTAATGTGGACTGGTATGGAAGTGTTACAGCAAGTATCTCTAACTACACAGGTACGCAAAATATAGAAGAAATAACAGACGAAAATAAAGAAAATATAACATTAAACTTTAGTGTAACAACAAGAGAAACAACAGATGATTTAATACTAAAAAAAGCAGTTTTAGAAGGAACAATACCAACAGTAAATGGATATAAACCAACAAGTGTAGAATTAACTTCTAGTGATGTAAATTTTGAATATGACGAAGAAACAGGAAACTTCACAATTACAAGAGAAGCCTCTATAAACGAAGCAGGAATAGTTACAAAAACAGTATCAGACTATAATACATTTAATTTTAAAGTAACATATCCATATGAACTATACGAAAGCTTAACAGGAGATACATTAAGTTTAATAGTTCCAGTAAAAGCATATTATGAAGGATTTAACAATCCAAATGACGAATTTCAAAATCCAATACAATCAAACATAGCAGAAAGAAATATAACATTCCTATGGAGAAAGCCAGAAGGAAGTGTAGCTAGATTTGATGTAACAATCGGAAAATACAGAGGATATGATGGAAACTACATAATATCTAAAGAAGAACCATTAAAAATATATAATGGAACAGCAGAAGAAACAGAAGATTTATATGAAGTAAGATGGTATGCATACACAGGTGATCAAATAAATGTAGACTCTATCCAAATGAAAGAAAATAGCACACCATATACAGATAGATTTTTAAATACAGAAAGTACATATTTTAATATGTCTGATTATACAAAAAATACAGGTATATATTTCTCAAATATAGAAAATACATTAGGCGAAGATGGATACATAAAAGTTATAAATGATGAAACAGGAGAAGAGATACATACATTTACAAAAGAAGATTGGAATAATTATAGTAGCTCATCACCATATATGTATGCAGAACCAGTAAAACATATAAGAATAGAAACAAGTAAAGCAAATAAAAATGCTAGTTTCTATGTATATAATATTAAAGAGATAGATGATAATGTTTTAACAGCAACATTTACAAAAGAAGAATTTGATAAATTAGAATATGTATATACATATTTAACGGGAAATGTAAAAACAGAAGGAAGCGCAGAATATACAAAAATAAATGATGATACTGCAAATGCTCGTTACGAAGAACCAATATCAGTTGCAAGCATTACAGTAAATAGAGATACAATAGGAACTCAAAATACAGAAAAAGATATAGATTTAAAAATTACTACACGTAATGATTATTACAACATGAAAGGTTGGACAAATGGTAGATTTTTAGTAGAATTACCAGAAGAAATATTAGATGTAGAAATAAATAGTGTAAATATTTCTAACTCTAGCGTAAAACTATTAGCATATGAAATAATAGAAAAAGACGGAAAGAAATTTATTAAAATAGAAACAGAAAACGAAAACGAAGCAAATTATACAATTACAATTAATACAAATTTAACAGCAGATCCAAGATCTGTAACACAATCAAAAAGTGTAAAACTATATGCATATAACGAATTCTGCAATAATTATAAAAATACAACAGCAGATATATATGATGTAGATGGTGACGAAAATTTAACAGAAAACGTTAATTACTCAACAGATACATTAAATATAGTAGCACCAAGTTCACTTTTAACAAATCAACAAGCTACAAATTATAATGAAGCAGGCGAAACAGCAGTTGCACCACAAATTGCAACAATAGACAAAACAGAAGCGGATACAGCTACAGTAAATGTAAGTGTAACAAATAATTATTCTGGAACAATAAGCGAAGTTAGCATATTAGGAAAAATCCCATTTAAAGGAAATACTTTCTCCATAAATGGAACAGACCTAGGTTCAAACTATACTACACAAATGGTAGATGGTGGAATAACAGTACCAGAAGATATGAAAGATAAAGTTACAGTGTATTATTCAGAAAAAGAAAATCCAACAACAGACTTAAATGATGGCGAAAATGGTTGGACAACTACACCAGACTTTTCTAAAGTAAAAACATATCTAATTGATTTAGGCGATTATGTACTAAATGTAAAAGAAAATAGAGTATTTACATATCAAATAAAAGTACCAAGTACAGTAAGCTATAATGATGTTTCATATAGTGCACACGCAGTATATTTCTGCCTAGATACAGCAGAAGGAAAATTTAAAACACAAACAGAAACAACAAAACTAGGATTTAGAATAGAAAGAAAATATCATTTCAATATGCAAAAGGTAAAAGAAGATACTACAGTACCTGTACAAGGAGCAACATTTAGTATAACAGCAGAAGGTGAGGACGAAACAAAACTAGGAACAACAAATAATTCTGGAACATTTACAATTCAAAATTTATTTGTTGATAAAACATATATATTAAAAGAAATTCGTACACCAGGTTCATACGAAAAGAACGAAACAGAAGTTAAATTCAAAGTAACAGTACAAGATGATAAGTTAGTATTACAAATTCTAGAAGGTCAAGATTCTTTAAAAGAATATAGCATTACACAAGCAACAACAGACTCTAGAGGAATACTAAACTTTAAAGTAGAAAATACACCAAAATATAAAGTAATTTTAACAAAGAAAGATAATACAGATGGAAGTCTTTTAGCAGGAGTAAAATATAAGCTAGAGGGAGAAGGACTAGGAAATGGTATTACAGTTGCAACAAATAAAGAAGGAACTTTAACATTAACAGGACTTTCTCATGATGTAGAATATACATTAACAGAAACAGAGGCTAAAGATTACTATGTAAACGAAACACCAGTTAAATTTAAAGTTGTAAATAATTCTGGAAAATTAGAGTTTGTAGTTACAAGTGGAAGCTTTAATAGTAATTCACAAGTTACGACAGGAACAGGAGTAACAGGGTTAGAGGCACAAGATACTGTAACAGCAGAACTTACAAACGAAAAGATACCTACATACCAAGTTTCTGTAAAGAAATTTGCAAAAGAAGAAGATACAACATTAAAAGGTGCACAATATAAAATAACAGGAGAGGGAATTGATGAAAAAGGAGCAACATATACAACAGATGAGACAGGAATACTTACAATTCCAAACCTTTATGAATATGTAGAAGGAAAGAACATTACAGGAGTATATACACTTCAAGAGATTACTCCACCAGAAGGATACGCGCTAGATTCTAGAGAACTACAATTTAGGGTAAAAAGAAATACAGAAGGAGCTTTAGAATTAGAAGTATTAGGAGACAATTTCTTACGTAATAGTAGTGTTCAAGATAATACAATAAACTTAGAATTCGAAGATGAGCCATTATTTAAAATAACGAAAATAGATGGGGCAACAAAACTTCCAATTCAAAATGCTAAATTTGTTATAAAAGAAATAGACGAAAGTTATAATGATTTAGGATTTGCAAAAGATATTAATGGAAATGTTGTAGGTACATTAGAAGAAAATGTTGGAGCAGGTAGTATTACATTCCCATTAGATGAGGAAACATATCCATGGTCTAAATTAGAAGATGGAACATATCAAAGTGGAATCTCTGGACTAACAAGCAAAACAAGTACAATGACATCAAAAGAATTTACACTAGAGAAAGATGGAAATATTAGCTTTGAATGGGCAGTATCTTCAGAAAATGCAAGTTATGATTATGTATATTATACAATTACAAATACAAAAGATAATTCTACAATAGGAGGAACATCAACTAAAATTGGTGGAAATTCTTCTATTACAGATTATAACGACTTAAGTTTCGAAACTGTAACAGAAGAATTAGAAGCAGGAACATATAAAATTGCATTTACATACAGAACAGATGGTTCTAACAGTGAAGGTTTAGATTCTGGTTTTGTAAAAAATATAAAACTAGAAGGAATGAATACACAAATTCCAGTAGTAAAAACAGATGAAAATGGTGAGATTTCTTATGGGCTAAAAGCAGGGCTATATAAAGCAACAGAAATAGAAGCACCAGAAGGATACGAGCTTGCAGAAAATGAAGCAGATAGAACATATTATTTTGGTATTGGTGCAAGTAAAGCACAAGAAACAGAATTTGGAACATCATTTAATGCAAGTGTTGCAGGAGATTTGTGGAATAAAGTAGAAGCTGTAGAATCAACTACAGATAACGGATTTGTAACAAGTGGATACTTTACAAAGGAAGCTGATTTAAACAATGATGGTTTAGCAGATGTAAAAGGAAACGACTCATATTATTCTGGCTTTATTGCAAAATATAATAAAGAAGGTAATATGGAAATTGCAAATTCTGTATATACAGAATCAGGAGAAGTTATATTACATAAAGTAATTCAAACAAATGATGGTGGTTATGTAGTAGGAGGAAGCTTTACAGGTACAAATTTACAAGTAGGAGAAGTAAGTACAGGTTTAACAAATACTACAAACGACTTAAAAGGTATAGTAATAAAACTAAGTAGTAGTGGAAGTTATGAATGGGCTAAAGAAGTTGCGCAAGAAGGATTAGATTATGATGTAACAGCATTAACACAAAACTTGGAAGGAAATATCGTTGCAGGTGTTACAACTGGCGAAAATCCAAAAGTTATAGAATATACTAATACAGATGGAAACATAAATTATGAAACAACGATAAGTGCAAATGTACAAATTTCAGATATGGATGGATATAATAGCCAAAATGTCATAATAGTAAGCCAAGGATTAACAGATACAACTACAGGTAGAATAGATTTATATTCAAATGGTAGTGTAACTGCAGGAAGCGAACTAGACTTTAATGCAAATGCAGTTGCAAGATTAGATAATGGAAAAGCTATAATTGTAGGTAATTACACAGGAACAGCGCAAACAGTAAAAACAAAGGGTAATTATGACGGAATAATTATAGAATATGATATAAACTCTAGTACAATTAATAGTAGCAAATTTATAAGAGGAACATTGGATGAAGTATTAACAAGTGTAACTAAAACTACAGATGGTGGATATATGATAGGTGGTTATACATATAGTAGCCAAGTTGACTTTAACCAAGAAGAAACAACATGGGAAATACCTAGTATTTCTGGTGACTCTGATGGATTTGCAATAAAATATGATTCTGACGGAAACCAAGCATGGTATAAACAAGTAACAGGTGATAATTTAGACGAAGTAACAGGAGTTGCAGAAAGAGATGAAAATGAATTTGTTGCAGTTGGATATTTTAATAGTACTACAGTAAAAGGAGATACAGCAGATTCACAAGGAGCAAGCTTGTCTAAATATTCTGATGGATTTGTATTTAACTATGGAGAAATTATTACAGCGCCAGAAGTACCAGAATCATCAGAAATAACAATAGAAAATAATTTAAAGAAATTCCAAATAACTACAGATGTAGAAGAAGTAAATGGAGTAAAAGGTGGAACAATCACAGGTGAAGATGAAGCACCATACGAGGTAGTTGAATATGGAAAAGACAGTACAAAAGAAATTAAGATTGTGCCAGACGAGAATTACAAGATTGTTAAGATAACTGTAAATGGTGAAAATTATGAATTTACACCAGCTGAAGATGGGTCATTCACAATGCCACAATTTACAAATATGCAAACAAATAAACATATAGTAGTAACTTTCAGTAATACTGCTTCAAGTGTTTTAGTACACCATTATGTAGATGGTACACAAACAAAAGTTGCAGAAGATGAACACATTGCAGGAACAATTGGTGAAAGCTATACAACAGCTCCACATATGGATTTAGAAGAATATGAATTAAAACAAGTAGATGGAGAATATGTAATTCCTGATAACGCAAGTGGAACATTTAAACAAGAAGAACAAGTTATTACATATTATTATGTTAAAAAACAAGTTCCATTAACTGTACATCATTATATTGAAGGTACAAACGAACAAGTACCACTAGCATCAGGCGAACTTGCACAAGATGTAATAACTAAAGGAGAAATAGGAACAGAATACACAACAGTAGCATTAACACCAGAAGAATTAAATCCTAAATATGAACTTTCTATAACTCCTGAAAATGCAAACGGAATATATACTAAAGATGGAGTTGTAGTAACATATTACTACAAAGCTAAAAAAGTAGAAGTAACAACTACTGTACAAACCCATAAAGAAACAAACGAAATGGGAGAAGAGGTAGATGTAGCAGGAGGAACTATATCTGGACAAAATCAAAATCCATATGAAACAGTTATATATGGAGAAGATTCACAAAATGATATAGTTGCAATACCTGATGAAAACTATCAAGTAAAACAAATATTAATAAATGGAGAACCTCTAGAATTTACACCAGAAGAAGATGGAACGGTAATTTTAAATAAATTTACTGATATGACAGAAGATAAACACGTAGTAGTAGAATTTGAGAAGATACCAGCCAAAGTCATTGTTCACTACTACATAGAAGGAACAACTAATAAAGTTCCATTACAAGATGGTGGAACAGCAGAGGATGTTACACAAACAGGAGTTGTTGGAGATATTTATGCAACTAAACCAGCAGATAATGTAAACAGTATGTATGAGCTTATATCTACACCAACAAATGCTAGTGGAACTATGACAAAAGATACAATAGAAGTAATTTACTACTATAAATTAAAAGCAACATCAGTATTGGTACACCACTATAAAGAAAATACAACAGAAAAATTAAGTAATGATGTAACAATGAATGGAGAAGTAGGAGATTCATATACAACACAAGTTGCAACAGATATACCACAGAACTATGAATTAGTAGCAACTCCAGCAAATGCAACAGGCTCAATGACAGAAGAACAAATCGTAGTAACATATTACTACAGATTAAAAACACCAAA
>ENA-OOQX01000640-OOQX01000640.1-human-gut-metagenome-genome-assembly--contig:-NODE-640-length-12641-cov-1.847291_pt1 | contig 12641 bp, 8 predicted proteins | sample MGYA00241267_ERZ501173 | MGnify/ENA primary metagenome ERZ501173 (study PRJEB25962, sample SAMEA2042500) | human gut metagenome | biome: human gut; feature: human-associated habitat; material: faeces... | reverse complement strand
GGGCGGATGATAACCGTCCCTACCGGGTATTAATATGATGGAAAAAATACTTGTAACAGGTGCGTCCGGCGGAATCGGTTCGCAGACTGCTGTTGCTTTTGCAAAATGCGGTTGCGATGTTGCGTTGCACTTTGCAAAAAATTCCGAAAAAGCCGAAAGCCTTGCCGAAAAGCTTACAAATGAATACGGCATAAATGCCTTTGCTGTTCAGGCAGATGTTTCCGATTATGAAAGCGTTTGCAAAATGTTTGACGAAATCGACAGCCGATTCGGAAATCTTGATGTCCTTGTCAACAATGCGGGAATTGCACAGCAAAAGCTGTTTACCGACATAACTCCCGATGAATGGAAGAAAATGACGGGGGTTAATCTTGACGGTGTTTTCTACTGCTCGCAACAGGCGCTCAAAAGATATATGATTAAAAACCACAGCGGTGTTATTCTCAATATCAGCTCAATGTGGGGACAGGTTGGTGCGTCTTGTGAGGTACATTACAGTGCGTCAAAGGCGGGTGTAATCGGACTTACCAAAGGTCTTGCCAAGGAGGTCGGTCTGTCGGGAGTGCGTGTCAACTGTATTTGTCCCGGTGTGATTATGACCGATATGATGAAAGGCTTTGATGAGCAGACCGTACAGGAGCTTAAAGAGGAAACTCCGCTTAATATGCTCGGTATGCCAGATGATATTGCAGAAACTGCTGTGTTTCTCTGCAGCGACAGGGCAAGGTTCATCACGGGACAGATTGTCGGTGTAAACGGCGGAATGATTATTTAACTTAATAAGAGTATGAAAAAACGGTCGGAATTTGATTTCCGACCGTGATTTTTTACTGTATTTATATGTTTAAGGTTTTAGCTTTTGCCGTTGAGAATATCGGCAATGATTTCTCTCTCGTCCATATGGTACTTAACACCTTTGATTTCCTGATAATCCTCGTGACCTTTGCCTGCAAGTACGATAATATCTCCGTCCTCGGCATTGTCCATGCAATATTTAATTGCATCTCTGCGGTTCGGCACGACAACATACTTGCCATCGGTTTTTGAAAGACCTGTCTTGATGTCCTCAATGATGTCCATAACATCTTCAAATCTTGAGTTGTCTTCCGTTACAACCGAAAGGTCTGAAAGTCTGCCAGAGGTTTCGCCCATTTCATAACGGCGAACCTTAGGACGGTTGCCGCCCGCACCAAACATTGTAATAAGTCTGTGCGGATTGTACTGGCGAAGTGTTTCAAGTACATTTTCCATTGAAAGTGCGTTGTGTGCGTAGTCGATGATGAGTGTGTAGTTGTAGGGAACAGGTACACGCTCAACTCTGCCCTTGACCTTGGCAACCTTGAGAGCGTCAATAATCATCTGATCTTCAATTTCGTCAAAGAATGAAACTGCCGAAATTGCCGCAAGTGCGTTGTATGCATTGAATTTGCCCGGAATGTCAACATCAACAGAAAGGTTTTTGATTCCCTCTGTTTCAAAGTGAACACCGACAAATCCGTTTTCGGAGAGAAGATGAGCATTTTTGCCCTTCAAGTCCGCATTGTCGGCAAAACCGTAGGTGAGAACAGAACCCTTGAAATCCTTTGTGATATCCTTCCATGCGGGATCGTCAATATTTGCAGCGGCAAATTTGCATTGTCTGAAAAGCAGACTCTTGCAGTAGAGATATTCCGCAAGGTCTTTGTGTTCAACACCGCCGATGTGGTCGTCCGAAAAGTTTGTAAAGATGCCGACATCAAAAGTCATGCCTGCAAGACGGCTGTGTTTAAGTCCGATTGACGATGCCTCAATTACCATAGCCTTGCAGCCGGCGTTAATCATATCACGCATCGATTTCTGAATAATGTATGATTCGGGAGTTGTGTTGTCGGTTTTGTGGTTTTCTCCGCCGTAAACAACACCGAGTGTTCCGATTGTGCCGGTCTTGATTCCTGCGTGTTCAAAAATTTCCGCAACCATTGCTGTTGTTGTGGTTTTGCCCTTTGTTCCTGTGATTGCAACCGTGTAGAGCTCATCCTCGGGATGTCCGAAAAATTCAATGCTCATAAGCGAAAGAGCGTATCTTGTGTCCTCAACCTTTACAACGGCAACATCACTCGGCACTTCAAAGTCGAGGCTGTCGCTGATAACGAGTGCCGATGCACCTTTTTCAACGGCTGACTTTGCGTACCTGTGTCCGTCTGAGGTATAGCCCTTAAGGCACACAAAAGCCGTGCCTTTTTCAACCTTTCGTGAATCATAGATAATATCCGAAATTTCAGTATCAAGATTGCCCTGAACCGTGTATTCAAAATTTATAAGAAGGTCTTTCAGTTTCATCATATATATCTCCGTTTCCCCGACTCACAGTCGGATTCTGTTTTGCGTTACCCTATAATTATAACAATTGTCAGCGCTTATTACAACTGTATGTTAAAAAATTAATGTGTGATGTTTGAAATAAATGACTTTGTTTTGTGATTGGTCATTTTTTACTAAAATCAGGAAAATTTGCCGAAATTCAAGCTTATTTTATGAATAAAGAATATAATTTGGGTGTTATGTCACATAACCGTCGGGTGTGATTGTTCAACTTGTACAGATGGCATTCCAGCAAAATAAACAATTCAAGTCAATGTAATTTGTGCAATAAGTAAAATATCAATAAAAAAGATATCATATTGCACAAAAATAATTTTGATTTTTAACAACATAGATAAAAAGTACAAAGGGAGTTGAAATTCAGGCGATTTTTTGATATGATTATATAGCGGATATGATGTACTTTGTGCGTTATATCCTCAAAGAAAGTATGTAATCCGAAAGGACACTACGAAAATATTCAGAAAGAGGGATTTTTCCAATGAAAAAGATTCTCGCCATTTTATTGGCAGGTATGATGACTGCTACTGCACTTGTTGGCTGCGGTGGCGGAGACGCATCATCGAAAACAGACAACGGTTCAAAAGCAGACAACGGTTCTTCGGACGGTGCTGCTAAGATTGAAGGCTCAATCGTTGACGCCAGCTACTTCGGCGATGAAGGTACAGACAGCAAGCCTGTAACTCTTAAGGTATGGGCTCCTGATGCTGCTGTAAGCCTTGTTAAAGAGCAGGTTGAGGCTTTCAAAAAGGCTTATCCTAACAGAAAATTTAAGGAAATCTCAGTTGTAGCACAGGGCGAAAAAGATGCTGCTACAAATATGCTTAACGATGCTACAACAGCTGCAGATGTATTCAGCATCCCGAGTGACCAGCTCAGCAAGCTCGTTGATGCTGGCGTTATTTCTCAGGTTGCATTTAAGGATGCCGTAACAGAGGCTAATTCTGAGGAAACTGTAAAAGCAGCTACACTTAATGATACTCTCTATGCTTATCCTGAAACAAACGATAACGGTTACTATCTCGTTTATGATAAGTCAGTAGTTTCCGACGAGCAGGCTAAGACACTTGAGGGTATTCTTGAGGCTTGTAAGAAGGCAGGCAAGAAGTTCATTATGAATGCCGGTGACGGTTACTATGCTTGTACTTTCGCTTTCACTGCAGGTGTTAAAATTGACGGTCTTGAAAAAGACGGTATTACACAGAAATTTGTTAAATATGACGAAGATGAAGCTGTTAAAACACTTCAGGCTTTTGCAAAACTCATCAAGGATTACAGAGGTACATTCCAGTCACTTGACGTTGCTAACATCGCTTCAGGTTTTGCAAGCGGTAAGTGTGGCGCAGGTATCGACGGTTCATGGGATACAGCTTCTAACCAGAAGGCTCTCGGTGACAACTTCGGTGCTGCAAAGCTTCCTACAATCAATGTCAACGGCACAGACAAGCAGCTTATCTCAATGTTCGGTTATAAGTACATCGGTGTAAACGGTTCTTCTAAGTTCCCGGCAACAGCTCAGATTCTTGCTCACTATCTTGCAGGTGAAGAGTGCCAGCTCCAGAGAACTGAGAAGCTCGGTTGGGGACCTTCAAACAAGAAGGTTCAGGAAAGCAAAGCTGTAACAGGTTCTCCTGTTCTTAAGGCTATCGGTGAGCAGTCTCTGAATGCTTGTGTACAGGTTAATATTGCTTCAACATTCTGGGATCCTATGGCTAACCTTGGCAACAAGATCATCGCTGACACATGCAATCCTTCAGATGCAGCTGCTATGAAGAAGCTTCTTAACGAAACAATTGCTAACGTTAGGGATGAGGGCTAATCGTTAAGTAAGTTAAATTGATTTAATTTAAACGATTAATTAGCTGCGGGACACTCCGTTTTCGGAGTGTCCCGTAAAAAAAGAAAAAATGCGGACTGTCCGCTTGCGTTATCAATTTGTGTATTCGCCTGACTAATAATGTTTTATTACGAACGGCAACTATTATAAGATAGCGTAAAAAGTATTATTAGTTTGGTGTATTAGAGAGATTTGCAAATTATTAAGGAGAGCGCCTAATGACATATGTTGAATACAAACAGCTCAATCCTTTCCAGAGATTTGCCTACAACACAAAGAAGTTTTTCTGTAACATTCCTCATGCCGTTGCCCATTTTTTTACAGCACTCGGCAAGGCAATAGTTAAGTTCTTCGTAGGCATCGGCAAGGGCTTTGCCAACTACGGCAAGACCTTCGTAAAAGGCGACTGGGCAACAAAACTTTCCTACCTTATTTTCGGTGTAGGTGATCTTAGCAAAGGTAAATATTACAAGGGTATTCTTTTCTTCGCTGTTGAAGTTCTCTATATCCTTTATATGGCTTTTTTCGGTTGGGGATATCTCAAAATGTTCCCGACACTCGGTATTCAGGCTCAGAGAACTGAATATATCAACGGTATCATTCCAAAGCAGGTACCCGGCGATAACTCAATGCTTATTCTGCTTTACTCGGTATTGACACTCGTAATCACAGTAGTGGTTTTCGCTATTTACATAACAAACATCAAAGATGCGTACAGACATCAGATTATGAAGGCTAACGGTCAGAAACCGACTTCATTCAAATATGATATGAAGCAGTTCCTTGACGGTAAGTATCATATCACACTTATGTCATTCCCTGTACTTATGATCGGTATCTTCAATGTTCTGCCGCTCATATTTATGATTTTGATTGCATTTACCAACTATGATAAACAGCATATGCCTCCGGGAACACTGTTCACATGGATTGGTTTTGACAACTTCGGCTCACTCTTCAACCTTGTTGAAGGTGCTAAGAAGGGTTATACATTTATTAAGCTCACAGAATGGACTCTTATCTGGGCTGTTGCAGCTACATTCTCAAACTATATCCTCGGTATGATCTTTGCTCTTATGATCAACAAGAAGGGTATCAAGTTTAAATCACTCTGGAGAACACTTTTCGTTATCACAATTGCTGTTCCTCAGTTCGTATCACTTCTTCTCATGAACCAGATGCTCCAGTCAAACGGTGCTGTAAATATCCTGCTTTCAAACATTACAAACAGTCATGTTGAAATTCAGTGGCTGAATCAGGATGCGACGCTGGCTCGTTGGGTAGTTATCATCATTAACTGTTGGGTAGGTATTCCGTATACCATCCTCTCTATGTCGGGTATTCTTATGAATATTCCTGAGGATCTCTATGAATCTGCAAGAATTGACGGTGCAGGTCCTGTAAAGACATTTACGGCTATCACACTTCCGTATATGCTTTTTGTTACAACTCCTCAGCTCATTACCCAGTTTGTCGGCAACATCAATAACTTTAATGTTATTTACCTGTTGTCAAACGGTAATCCGACGACCGAAAAATATTATCAGGCCGGTCAAACCGATATCCTTGTTACATGGCTCTTTAAGCTGACCATGAACTCTCAGGACTACGGACTTGCCGCCGCGATAGGTATTTTGGTATTTGTTATTTGCGCAACGCTCTCACTCATTGTGTATAATAACTCAAAATCAATGAAGGATGAGGAGGCGTTCTCATGATAAAAAGTTACAAGTTAAGAAGACACATTGCGAACGCTTTTGTTTACCTGTTCCTTATTGTAATGGGTTTCATTTGGATTTCTCCGTTCATCTATCTTTTAATGCATTCATTCCGTGGCGGTGCTGAAATTTACGGAAGTACAATTATCCCGCAGGAATGGACACTCCAGAACTACATTGATTTGTTCACAGGCTCAGGCGGTACTGCAAGCCTTAACTTCCCGAGATGGTTCCTTAACACATTCGTAGTTGCTTGTTTCAGCTGCGTAATTTCTACAATTTCGGTTCTTATGGTTAGTTACGCATTCAGCCGACTCAGATTTAAGGCTCGTAAAAAGTTTATGAATGTTGGTATGATTCTCGGTATGTTCCCCGGCTTCATGACAATGATTGCTATTTACTATCTTCTCAAGGCAATGGGTCTTACTCAGACTCTTGTTGCTCTTGTAATCTGCTACAGCTGCGGTGCCGGTCTTGGCTTCCAGATTTCAAAAGGCTTCTTCGATACAATTCCAAGAGCACTTGACGAGGCGGCAACCATTGACGGTGCTACCAAAAACCAGATTTTCTGGAAGATTATTCTTCCTATGTCAAAGCCGATTGTTGTTTACACGGTTCTTACTTCATTTATCGGACCGTGGACAGACTTCATTCTTGCTAAGATTATCATGGGTGATGCTCGTGACAACTATACTGTTGCTATCGGTCTTCAGCTAATGATTGATCAGGACTTTAAGAACACATACTACAAGCAGTTCCTTGCAGGTTCTGTTGTTGTTGCTGTTCCGATTACACTTCTCTTCCTCAAGATGCAGAAGTATTATGTTGAAGGTGTAACAGCCGGTGGCGTAAAGGGTTAATCCCAATATATACAAGCTCTCACGGGCGGCAGTCACAGGCTGCCGTCTGTTTTAATTTTACGGAGGATACTATGAAAAAAATTCTTTCCATTCTTCTTGCCGGTGCAATGCTTGCGGGCTGTGTGCTTACAGGCTGCTCTGATTCTTCATCATCAAAATCAGATTCATCCGACGGCAATACTGCAAAAGTTGCCGACCCGATTGAAGGCGTTAAGGCAACTGCATCAACCGATAAATACAGAAACTACTACGAAATTTTCGTAAACTCTTTCTGCGATTCAAACGGTGACGAAACAGGCGACCTTCAGGGAATCATCTCACAGCTTGACTACCTTAATGACGGCGATCCGAATTCAGGCGACGACCTCGGTGTTGACGCAATCTGGCTTACTCCGATTATGCCGTCAAAGTCATATCATAAGTATGATGTTGAAGATTATTACAATATTGATCCCGACTTCGGTACGCTCGACGATTTTGACAAGCTTATTGAAGAATGTCACAAGCGTGGCATAAATGTAATTCTTGACCTTGTTTTGAATCACGCATCTTCAAAAAATCCGCTTTTCACAAAGGCTGTTGAAGAGGTTGCCGATAATAAGCTTGACGGCAATGCCGAATATTTTGAAATTCACAAGGCGTCATATTTTGACAGCGATACTCAGACTATCAGTCTTGGAAACGGTTATGCCTGTGAGGCGAACTTTTCTCAGGAGATGCCCGAATGGAATCTCAATTCTAAAAAGACGAGAGAAGAATTTACAAAAATTGCGAAATTCTGGCTTGACCGAGGAGTTGACGGTTTCAGACTTGACGCTTGCAAATACTTTACAAATAAGGAAACCGACGGAACAGAATTTCTCAAGTGGTTCTACGACACCTGCAAGGGCATTAAGGAAGATGTCTATATGGTTGGCGAGAACTGGTCCGATGATTCCGATATTCAGGAGCTTTACAAATCCGGCATCGACAGCCAGTTTGCATTTAAGTTTTCAAGCTCAACAGGCACAATTATCAGCAACATCATTTCGCAGGGCGGTATGGCTACTGCCAAAAAAATTATGAACTACGATAACAAAATGACAGAGTCAAATCCCAATGCTATCAATGCAATGTTCCTTTCAAACCACGATCAGGTTCGTAGCGGAAACGCACTTGAATCTCAGGGACTTTCTTCTCAAAAACTTGCAGCCGCAGTTTATATGCTTGCGCCGGGTAATCCGTTCATCTATTACGGAGAGGAAATCGGCGTTAAGGCTCCGAATACCACAAACGATGCGGCATACAGAACACAGATGGTTTTTGACAGCGAGAACCTTCCCGATATTTATGTAAACGGTATCGGAGATGAGCCAGAGGTGCCTACCGGTGGCGGTGTAAAACAGCAGCTTGCCGACAAGGATTCTCTCCTCAACTACTATCGTAGAATTATCACAATCAAAAATCAGAACCCCGAAATTGCAAGGGGCAGAATTGTAGGCACACAGGGCTTTGATGATAAGGCAGTCGGCGCTTACTATGTTGAGTATGAGGATTCAAAGCTCCTCATTATTCACAACTTCAGCAAGAATGACGCCAAGGAGCTTACAATTACAGACGATATGATTAAGAATGCAACTCTCCGTGCAGACCTTATCCCCGAGAGTAGTTCAAAGCATACCGAACTTAAAGACGGAAAAATCTCTGTACCGCCACAGTCAACGGTAATCATTAAGTCGGCTGAATGATTTTTTGTTCGTGCAGACAGTTATTTTGTATTAAAAACTATATCATCCGAGCACAACAATGTGCCAAAGTTGACTCTTTTCGTTTGTGCAGACAGTTTGACAAATGAAAAACATTTATGCCCGAGCGTAGTATAGCTACCATTTGCACAATTTTGTAGGGGAAAACCTCGTTCTTCCGTGAGTAACGGCAGAAATTACATTTAAAAACAAATTTTATAAATTCTCAAATACATTGTTTCTTACTACAAGTGATAAAAATTGAAAATTCCGAAAAACTTCTTGTTTTCGTCACACAGTTGTCAATATTGGTGTGGTATAATAAAGTCACAACATAAGGGAACGGCGAACATCGTCCCGATAAAACAGTGTATAAGTTTTTATTTGATATATTTTCCTCTCTCCTAAATAAAAAATGAAAACGGAGGCTGTGAAGAACGAAGTCTTAAACTTCATTTCTTTACAGCCTCTTTTTCATTACGGTGTGCAGCCGTTGTCAATTCGTGCAGACAATTTTTTGCTAGTTGCTGTGATTAATATACAGCTTTCATAATATCAAAACATATTCGTGGGAATGTATAATATTTATCAAGCATAAGCCCGCTTAAATTTTACAAAAAAATGCTTGACAAAAAGTGAGCGGATAGTTTATAATGTTTAATCGTGGGACATTCTGTAATTGCGCCCGTTTTTGGGGGTATTATTGATGTTTCACAGGGCTTTGCAAAAGCAAAGCAGTTTTATCAATTCTTATATTTTTTGAAAGGAGGACAAATAATGCCTACATTTAACCAGTTGGTACGCAAGGGCAGACAGGTTTCCGAGAAGAAGGCAAAGGCACCTGCTCTCTTAAAGGGTTGGAACTCAAAAAAGCGTGTTGCTATTGATCAGAGCTCCCCACAGAAGAGAGGTGTTTGTACTGCAGTAAAGACCGCTACACCTAAAAAGCCTAACTCAGCGCTCAGAAAGATTGCCAGAGTAAGACTTTCTAACGGTATTGAAGTCAGTTCCTATATTCCCGGCGTAGGTCACAACCTTCAGGAACACAGCGTTGTTCTTATTCGTGGTGGCCGTGTTAAGGACTTGCCTGGTGTTCGTTACCACATCGTTCGTGGTACACTCGATGCTCAGGGTGTTTCGGGCCGTATGCAGAGCCGTTCAAAGTACGGTGCTAAGCGTCCGAAGAAGGGTAAATAAGGAATTGACAAAACTCTCTTGACTTAAATTATTTAAGTTCTGCTATGCGGCAGGAATTTTACTATATATATTATGGTAGAATGTCTTGTTGGCATACGGGAGTTTGTCGCTTTCGAGTACCTATGATATCTCAATTATTGTGAAGGAGGGAAGCAAAGTGCCAAGAAGAGGTTCTATTGCGAAGCGTGACGTATTACCGGATCCGCTTTATAATTCAAAACTCGTAACTCGTCTTATCAACAACATTATGTACGACGGTAAAAAGGGCGTTGCTCAGAAAATTGTTTACGGTGCATTCGATATTATTGCTGAAAAGACAGGTAACAACCCGCTTGAGGTTTTTGAACAGGCTATGGAAAATGTAATGCCCGTTCTCGAAGTTAAGGCTCGTCGTGTCGGCGGTGCTACTTATCAGGTACCTATGGAGGTTCGTCCTGAAAGACGCCAGACACTCGGTCTCCGCTGGATTTCTACTTATTCAAGAGCTCGCAGCGAAAAGACAATGAAGGAAAGACTTGCAGGAGAAATCCTTGATGCCACAAACAGTGCCGGCGGTGCTTTCAAGAAGCGTGAAGACACTCATAAGATGGCTGAAGCTAACAAGGCTTTCGCTCATTACAGATGGTAATTTTATCATCAGCGTTTATTAGGAGGATTTTATGCCAAGACAGGTTTCACTTGAAAAAACAAGAAACATCGGTATCATGGCTCACATTGATGCCGGTAAAACCACAACAACTGAGCGTATCCTGTATTATACCGGCGTAAACCATAAAATCGGTGAGACACACGACGGTGCTTCCACAATGGACTGGATGGTTCAGGAAAAAGAGCGTGGTATCACAATCACCTCTGCTGCTACAACTGCATTCTGGTTCGGCAGCAAGCATCAGTATGACAAGCACAGAATCAACATCATCGACACCCCCGGTCACGTTGACTTCACTGTTGAAGTTGAGCGTTCACTTCGTGTTCTTGACGGTTCTGTAACAGTCCTCTGCGCAAAAGGCGGCGTTGAGCCTCAGTCTGAAACAGTATGGCGTCAGGCTGATAACTACGGCGTTCCGAGAATGGTTTATGTAAACAAGATGGACATCATGGGCGCTAACTTCTACCATGTTGTTCAGATGATGAAGGACAGACTTAAATGTAATGCTGTTCCGATTCAGCTTCCGATCTGTGCTGAGAGCGATTTCAGAGGCATCGTTGACCTCGTTACTATGAAAGCCGAAATCTATCATAACGAAGACGGCACAGACTACAGTGAAGAGGAAATTCCGGAAGAGATGCAGGATCTCGCTAACGAGTATCATGAGAAACTTATCGAATCAGTTGCTGAACTCGATGAGGATCTTATGGAGAAATACTTCGGCGGCGAAGAGCTTACAATCGACGAAATCAAGAGCACAATCAGAAAGGCTACTATTGACAACACAATGGTACCTGTAACCTGCGGTTCTTCTTACCGTAACAAGGGTGTTCAGATGCTCCTTGATGCTATCGTTGATTATATGCCTGCTCCGACAGATGTACCTGCTATCAAGGGTGTTGACCCTGAAACAGGCGATGAGGTTGAAAGACCGTCATCAGATAAAGAGCCATTCGCAGCTCTCGCATTCAAGATTGCTACTGACCCGTTTGTTGGTAAGCTCTGCTTCTTCAGAGTTTACTCCGGTACAGTTTCTGCCGGCACAACTGTTTACAACTCAGTTAAGGACACCAACGAGCGTCTCGGTCGTATCTTGCAGATGCACGCTAACGACAGAAAAGATATCGACTGCGTATATGCAGGTGACATCGCTGCTGCCGTTGGTCTTAAAAATACAACAACAGGTGATACTCTCTGTGATGAGAAGGCTCCTGTTATCCTTGAGTCTATGGAATTCCCTGATCCTGTAATTCGTGTTGCTATTGAGCCGAAGACAAAAGCAGGTCAGGAAAAGATGGGTATCGCTCTTGCAAAGCTTGCAGAAGAAGATCCTACTTTCAAGGCTTATACAGACGAAGAAACAGGCCAGACAATCATCGCAGGTATGGGTGAACTCCACCTCGAAATCATTGTTGACCGTCTTCTCCGTGAATTTAAGGTAGAAGCAAACATCGGTGCTCCACAGGTTGCATACAAGGAAACTATCCGCAAGGAAGCTTCTGTTGACGAAAAGTATGCTCGTCAGTCAGGTGGTAAGGGTCAGTACGGTCACGTTAAGATCAATATCTATCCTAACAAGGACAAGGGCTATGAGTTCGTTAACAACATTGTCGGCGGTGCTATTCCAAAGGAATACATTCCGGCTGTTGACCAGGGTATTCAGGGCGCAATGCTCAGCGGTGTTGTTGCAGGCTACAATGTAGTTGATGTTAAGGTTGAGCTTTATGATGGTTCTTATCATGAAGTCGACTCTTCTGAAATGGCGTTCAAGATCGCTGGTTCTATGGCTATCAAGGAAGCCCTCAGACAGGCTCACTCCGTAATCCTCGAGCCGATCATGCGTGTTGACGTTGTCGTTCCTGATGATTACATCGGTAACGTAATCGGCGACCTCAACTCCAGACGTGGACAGATCCAGAACCAGGAGACCAGAAATGGTTCCGTTCAGGTTACTGCTTTTGTTCCGCTTTCTGAGATGTTCGGTTACTCCAATGACCTTCGTTCCAAGACCCAGGGCCGCGGCCAGTATGTAATGCAGCCGAGCCACTACATCGAGGTTCCGAAGTCCATTTCCGAGGCTATCATGAGCAAGCGCAAGCAGAACGGCTAATTCCGACTGCAAATTGCACTCTCAGCGCATTTTTTCTGTGAAACTACTTGATTTTTTCGCGGAAAGATGTTACAATATTATTACTGAAATTACGGCGTCCCCCGCCCAATGGGGGACACCAGATATCACCTATTAAGGAGGAAATACCAATGGCAAAGGAACATTATAATTCCACTAAGCCCCAC
>ENA-OOQX01000628-OOQX01000628.1-human-gut-metagenome-genome-assembly--contig:-NODE-628-length-12789-cov-1.674729_pt1 | contig 12789 bp, 8 predicted proteins | sample MGYA00241267_ERZ501173 | MGnify/ENA primary metagenome ERZ501173 (study PRJEB25962, sample SAMEA2042500) | human gut metagenome | biome: human gut; feature: human-associated habitat; material: faeces... | reverse complement strand
GCCGTAACCGGTAGTGCCCAACAGGCAGGCCTCACTGACCTGATGCTGCTGCATGGCATTTACCACCTTTAACTGATTGTATTCCGCGTTACTATCCACTTCATCAAAGCGGTCTCTTAAACTTTTCTCAATGGTGCAGCCGTAATCATATACGGTCTTGCTGATTCCCATAGACAGGTAGATCTCTTCATTACTGCTTCTCATAAATCTCTTTTTCTCCTAATTCTCTGATCATGTATTCCAATATTTTCTCTTCGTTATAATCAAACCGACCCTTGTCGATCCAGGTGACTTCACTCTCTCTGCGAAACCATGTCAGCTGTCTCTTGGCAAAATGCCTGGTATCCCGTTTCAAGGTATAGACCGCATCTTCCAGGCTGCATTCTCCATCCAGATATTCCAGAATCTCCTTGTAGCCCAGTCCCTGCATGGACGTCATGCCCTTACGGCATCCCATATCCTTCAGTTGTCTTACCTCATCCACCAGACCCTGTGACATCATTTCATCGATTCTGTCCTCGATCCGTGCATACAGCTTTTCCCGGTCGTCCGTCAGCACAAAATAGCTGAAATTATAGGGACTTGTCCGTTCTTTTTCCCTCTCGTTGTGTACAGAGATCGGTTCTCCTGTCAGTTCATAATATTCTAAAGCACGGATGGTTCTCTTGATATTATTGGCATGAATATTCTCCGCCGATACGGGATCGACCTTCTTCAGCATCTCATGCAGACTCTCCGGTCCCTGTTCTTCTGCCAGAAGTTCCAGTTTTTTTCGATATTCGGTGTTCTCTTCGTTTTCCGTAAAATCAATGCCCCGAAGCACCGCCTGAATGTAAAATCCGGTGCCTCCCACCAGAATAGGGATATGGCTCCTGTCATATATCTGCTCCATACATTCCAGACAATGTTTCTGGAACACTACTACATTGAATTCTTCCCAGGGCTCCAGAATATCGATCAGATGATGGGGCACTCCCTGCATTTCCTCCGGGCGGATCTTGGCGGAACCGATATCCATATGTTTATATACCTGCATGGAATCTGCCGAAAGAATCTCTCCGTCTATGGTTTTTGCCAACGCAATGGACAATTTCGTCTTGCCTGCTGCGGTGGGACCGGTCAGTACGACTAACGGTCTTTTTATAGATTGTGTTACCGACATAATTCTTCTTCCTTACACATTATCCATTATTATTCTGGGTGCAGTTTGCCGCATCAATGGCGATGACTAACATCAGCCCTTCCAGTTCGTCCTTCGGATCAGCAAAGTTAATCGTGTAGGTATCTCCCCAACGGAACAGTTCCTTAGAGATATGAATGATACTGCTGCATCCGCTGTACACATCGTAATCCCATCCCAGGAAATCTCCCTCCACGCGCCAGCCGTTGTAATCGATCTCGTACCTTGGCTTGAAAAAGGAGAACTGCTTGCGGATCTCGCCCCTTATCTGGCCATTAATTTCGATTTCAAATGCCGGGAGCAGGGTCAACAGCCGCTGTCTGATAACACCCAGTTCACGATTGTTTCTGTCATATACATGCAGCTGATGTCCTAAGGAAAAGAACTCCGCCTTTACAAAATATTTTGCATTTTCATTTTCGTCATAGACGTCATAAGAATCTGTCCAGGAAAATACTCGTTGTTTGATCAGTAAACGCATTATACAATCCTCTTAAATTTCTTCTCAAGGTCAGTCACCGTCATGGCAATGATGGTAGGTCTGCCGTGGGGACAGTTGTAGGGGTTATCCAATGTCAGAAGTTCATCGATCAGCTGATCCGCCTCCTGAAGGCTTAATCGGTTGTTACCTTTAACAGCTGCCTTGCAGGACATGGATGCGATCTTCTCCTCGATGACCTGGAAGCTTCCGCGGTTGCCGGTCTCCTGGGACAGCTCATCAAGCACCGCTAAAAACAGTTCTCTCTCGCTGCACCCGTAGAGGTCCACCGGGACACTGCGCAGGGCATATTCGTTGCCGCCGAAGGCTTCGATCTCAAATCCAAGCTGTGAAAAGGCATCCTCATAGGTGTGAAGAATGCTTTCCTCCTGTCCCGTGAGACTTACAATGATGGGCGGCATCAGGCGCTGGGATATCACACTTTTTTCATGGAACTGCTTCATCAGGCGTTCGTATTTCACCTTCTCATGGGCTGCATGCTGGTCGATGATGAACAGCTTATCCTCGAACTGGATCAACCAGTAGGTATCGAAGACCTGTCCGATGATACGGTAGCGGCTGCGATTCTGCACAGATAACAGTTTCTCTTCAAACAGATTCATCTGCTGAACAGCCTTCACCTCAGGTTCCTTATCTTCCGGCTGTGTCTGCGCAGGACTATCTTCCTTCGGCTCGATTACCTCAGCGGTCTCCGGGCAGATAACAGGCTCTGATGAAGTCTCAGCCCTTGGCTTTAGCGGTGCTGCCTCCACGAAGAAATCGTCCTCTTTCGTTTCAGGCGTTGCTGCGGTTACCGGGTTTGGTTCCTCTGTCCGCGCACTTATAGGCTCCGGTTTACGGATACTGGTCTGTATGCCTGCATGTGCCTCCTGCCAAATTGGCTTCTGTATAAATTCCCTCCGATCTTTCGGTACTGCCTCGTATTTGGCAGCCTCCATGACGCGGTAGCTTTCTTCTCTTTTTTTCTCGAACACCTCCGGCGTATGCTCCTTCCAGGAAGCTTTTCTGTCTTCCTGCTCCTTTTTCTGAATGGATTTTTCATCCTCTAAGGAAGCATCCGGGATCATTTCCCGGTTCCGCAGGGTTGTTGCTATATTCTCGCTCAGCATTCTGGCAAATGCCATGCCATCGGAGAACCGTACATCCATTTTGGAGGGATGTACGTTCACATCCACGGTCTCCGTATCCATCGTAATATGCAGCACGCACAATGGGAATTTATGCTGCATCAGATACTGCTTATAACCTTCTTCAATGGCTTTAGCGATCACACCGCTGCGGATAAAGCGACCGTTGATAAAATAGATCTCAAAATTGCGGTTGGAACGTACCAGCACCGGTTTTCCCAAATATCCCTCTACCTTAATGCCGTTTTCTTCCATCTGGATCGGTACCAGCTGTGTAGCGATCTCTCTGCCGTAGATCCGGTAGATGACTTCCCGCAGATCACCATTTCCGGAGGTATGGAATCTGGTCTGATTCCCCAGTACGAATTTGAAGGAGATATCCGGTCTGGACAGTGCCAGATGTTCCATCAGATCCGTGATATAACTGCCCTCCGTGGCAGGCTGTTTTAAAAATTTCCGGCGTACCGGCGTATTGAAGAACAGATTCCTCATGAGGAATGTGGTACCGTCCGGTGCGCCGATCTCATCGATAGACTGTTCCTTTGCCCCCTCTAACACCATGCGGGTTCCGGTGAGATTTTCCTTTCTCTTGGTGATGATCTCCACACGGGACACCGCCGCGATACTGGACAGAGCCTCACCACGGAAGCCAAGGCTTGCGATATGGTTCAGATCATCCGCATCTTCGATTTTGCTGGTGGCATGCCGCAGAAACGCTGTGGGAAGCTGTTCCCGTTCAATGCCGCAGCCGTTATCCGTCACACGGATGAACTCAATACCACCTTCTTTTGCCTCTACCGTAATCGCCGTGGAACCGGCATCTATGGCATTTTCCACCAGCTCTTTCACCACGCTGGCAGGTCGTTCTCCCACCTCACCGGCAGCGATCCTGTCGATCGTCCGGGAGTCCAGTACATGTATTCCCATATATCTACCTATGCCTTTCCCTTATAACTAACCGTTCCAGCGGTTCTTTAGCTTATTCTGTAACCGGTACAGTGTGTTCAGTGCATCTAACGGGGTCAGAGTCGTCACCTCAATCTCCATCAGTTCCTTCAGAATATCCTCATCCGTCACAGTGTCGAACAGAGACATCTGTGCCAGATCCACCTCATCGTATTTGGGCTGTTTTTTTGCCTTGCTATCGTTTTTATTATCGATAGCGATGCTCTGCACCTTTTCCGTAATATCATTGTCCGACAGCTGTTCCACGATCTCCTTGGCACGGTCAATGACCATATCCGGCACTCCTGCCAACTTCGCTACCTGGATGCCGTAGCTCTTGTCCGCACCGCCCTTTACGATCTTACGTAAGAACACGATATCGTCGCCACATTCCTTCACAGCAATGCAATAGTTGTTCACATTATTCATTTTGCCTTCCAGCTCGGTCAGCTCATGGTAATGGGTGGCGAACAGCGTCTTGGCTCCTAAAAGCTTGCGGTTGCTGATATGTTCGATCACTGCCCAGGCAATGCTCAGTCCGTCAAAAGTGGAAGTACCTCGTCCGATCTCGTCTAAGATCAGAAGGCTCTTGGAAGTGGCATTCCGTAAGATATTCGCCACCTCATTCATCTCCACCATGAAAGTGGACTGACCGCTGGCCAGATCATCCGAAGCTCCCACACGGGTAAAGATCCGGTCTACAATACCGATATTAGCGGTTCTGGCAGGGACGAAGCACCCGATCTGCGCCATCAGTACGATCAGTGCCGTCTGACGCATGTATGTGGACTTACCTGCCATATTGGGACCGGTAATGACACTGATACAATGACTGCCATTATCCAGATAAGTGTCATTGGCAATAAACATATCATTTGTGATCATCTGTTCCACCACAGGGTGTCTTCCGTCCTTGATGTCAATAACACCCTTTTCATTTAACTTCGGACGTACATAATGATTGCGCTCCGAAACCAACGACAGGGACGCATACACATCCAGCTTTGCAATCGCTTTCGCGGTGTTCTGGATGCGGACCAGTTCCTGAGCAATGGTATCCCTTATTCTGCAGAACACATCATATTCCAGCGTCTGGAGCTTATCCTCCGCATTTAAGATAGTGTCCTCCAATTCCTTCAACCGCGGTGTGGTATATCGTTCCGCATTTGCCAGAGTCTGCTTGCGGATATAGTCCTCCGGCACCAGATCCTTGTAAGAATTGGTCACCTCGAAATAGTAACCGAATACTTTGTTATATTTGATCTTCAGATTCTTGATCCCGGTACGTTCTCTGTCTTCTTCCTCTAACTGTGCCAGCCACTGTTTTCCGTCATGCTTGGCGCTTCGCAGTCTGTCTATGGTCTCATCGAACCCATCTTTGATCATTCCACCTTCCCTTATGGAGATTGGCGGTTCTTCAATGATCGCTTCATCGATCAGCTGATAGATGTCCTCCAGTCCGTCAATCTGCTCCCGGATTTCCACAAGTTCTTCTTTTTCAAATGCAGACAACACCGTCTTAATAGGCGGCAACATCTCCAGGGAATTCCGAAATGCGATCAGATCTCTGGGATTTGCAGTCTTATAAGTCACCTTACTGAGCAGTCGCTCCAGATCGTAGATGGGATTTAAGTATTCCCGGATCTCATCCCTGGAGATAGAGTCCTGATTCAGCTCCTGGATAGCATCCAGACGTTTCTCCATCTCATCCTTCTCAATCAATGGCTGTTCAATATAATTGCGCAGAAGCCTGGCGCCCATGGCAGTCTTCGTCTTGTCTAACACCCACAAAAGTGAACCTCTCTTCTGCTTCTCTCTGAGGGTCTCCGTCAGTTCCAGATTTCTTCTGGTGGAACTGTCCAGCAGCATATATTTGCTGGTAAGATAGGGATAAATATGGGTAAAATGCTCCAGATCCGTCTTCTGTGTATCATACAGATACTGCAACAGTGCTCCCGCCGCTAAAAGTCCCGTAGGGAATTCTTCGACGCCAAGTCCGATCAGCGTATTTACCTTAAAATGCTTCATAAGGATCCGTCTGCACCCGTCATCATCGAACATATGGGATTCCAGCGCATTGACGGAGATATGTAAGCGGGACTTTAAGTCATTCACATCAAAGCCACTGACTAAAAATGCCTCGTTGCAGATGATTTCAGAAGGTTCGTACTTCATCAGTTCATCATTTAATTTTTTCAAATCTTCAACTTCCGTCACATAATAATCACCGGTAGTTACATCTGCAGCGGAGATACCGATACCATCCGAAGTATAGGCGATGCTCAGCAGATAATTATTTTTGCCGGCTTCCAGTGATTGTACGTTTAAGTTGGTACCGGGTGTCACCACACGGATCACTTCCCTCTTCACCAGTCCCTTGGCAAGCTTCGGATCCTCCACCTGTTCACAGATAGCTACTTTATAGCCGCGGCTTACCAGTTTGGACAGATAGCCTTCCACGGCATGGTAAGGAATACCGCACATGGGCGCACGTTCCTCCAGGCCACAGCTTTTTCCCGTCAGTGTGATCTCCAGTTCTTTGGAAGCCACCAGCGCATCGTCGAAAAACATTTCATAGAAATCTCCCAGACGATAAAAAAGGATGCAGTCCTTATACTGCTCCTTGGTCTCCATATATTTTTGCATCATTGGTGTCAATTCAGCCATGATCTTCTCCTGTTCTGTAAAAAGGATCCACGACAAAGCGGACACGCAAAAGCTTGCGTATCCGCATCTATCTTAGCACAAAATATTGAGGTTGTAAATTAAAGAACCCTTATGAAAAATGATAGTTTTTCACACTTACTGCAGCTTTGCTGCACGTTCCAGTGCATCATCAATATGGGCACAGACATTTTCTCTGCCCACCTTATCTAAGAATCCGCTCTTCTCCATGACATGCATGGGCTGTTCCCCTACATGGGACAGAATGATCTGGATGTTTTTCTTCTTACAGTCTGCATATAACTGCTCCAGATTATGCATAGCTGTGGCATCAATGGCGCTCACACTGCGCATACGCAGTACCAGGCAGTTCATCTTCTCATCTAATGTGATCTTCAGGATCTTGTCCGCTGCACCGAAGAATAAGGGACCACTCACTTCGTAGACCATGGTGTTGTGAGGTACGACTCTTAAGGACAGGCTGTCCGCATCATCATCCTCATCCACGTATTTCCAGCCTTCCACTTCCGTCACATCGCTCATACGCTTCATGAACAGAATGGCTGCCAATAAAATACCTACCTCAATCGCTACTACCAGATCGAATACAACAGTCAGTACAAATGTGGTCACCAGAACGATAATGTCACTCTTGGGTGCGGTCTTGCACAGACCTACAAATTTACGCCAGTCGCACATATTGTAAGCCACCATGAACAGAATAGCTGCAATGGTGGGCATGGGGATCAGTGCCGCATAAGGCATCAGTACTACCAGAATCAACAAAAGAGTCACGGAATGCACCATACCGGCAATTGGGGTACGTCCGCCGTTTTTCACATTGGCAGCAGTTCTCGCGATGGCACCGGTGGCGGGGATTCCGCCGAACAATGCAGAAGTAATGTTGCCGGCACCCTGGGCGATCAGTTCCATATTGGAACGATGTCTGCTGTTCACCATACTGTCCGCTACCACGCAGGAAAGCAATGACTCAATAGCCGCCAGAATCGCGATGGTAAAAGCATCCGGCAGGACGTTCTGTACCGTTTTCAGGCTGAAAGCGGGCAGAGAAATTGACGGAAGCTTATTGGAAATCTCATACAGATCTCCAATTGTATTAACATTCATGTTAAGCAGTGCTACCATGGCACTTCCCACCAGTACCGCGATCAGAGAAGGGGGAATCTTCTTGCAAAATCCCGGCAGATACTGCCACAGGATCAGGATCAGGAGACTGATCACACCTACAAGCAGCGCCTGCAAATTTGTGGTAGAGATGAACTGAAATACTGCTTTCAGTTTATCCATGGTCTCGATCAGCGGCTCTTCGCTGACAATGGTCAGTCCCAGGAAGTCCTTGATCTGTCCGATAAAGATTGTCACAGCAATACCGGAAGTAAAACCGGTGGTGATCGTATAGGGGATAAACTTGATCAGATTGCCAAGTCGTAAGAAACCCATCAGAATCAGGATCACACCCGCTAACAATGTCGCTATGATCAGACCGTCCATCCCGTTCTTCGCTACAATTCCTGCAACAATAGTGGCAAATGCCGCAGTAGGGCCTGCGATCTGTACACGGCTGCCACCTAAGAAAGAGATCACAAAGCCTGCGGTGATTGCTGTATAGATACCCTTTTCCGGTGTTACTCCGGAAGCCAGTGCCAGTGCAATGGATAAGGGCAGGGCAATAATCGCTACAATGATACCTGCGATCACATCTTTTACAAACTGTTCTTTCGTGTAGCTTTTCATCACAGAGAAAAGCTTCGGTTTCAATTTTTCCATAACATTCTCCTCAATATAATCTCCTCAATAAAAAAACCGTGTGAAATTATAAAATTTTTATAAAATCACACGGGTCTTATCATAGCTCTATTTTTTAAGCTTTGCAAGACTTTTTTATTATTTTAAAGCTATTTTAAACCTATTCTACAATACGGTTTTTACCGTTATTTTTGGCAGTATATAATTTCCGGTCCACAGAGGTAAACAATAGATCCAGCTGTTTATCAGCCTCATAACGTTCCATTCCACCGCTGATGGTAATATCCGTCTGTCTGGTATTCTGGGAATATCTCCTTAAGCCTTCCTGGATATTCCGGAATGAATGTAACACTTGTTCCCGATCATCCTGTTCAAACACCAGCATAAACTCCTCGCCGCCGAACCGGGCTGCGATTCCTTTTCCCTGCATTTCTTCCAGCATCAGTCTGCCGGCTTCCCGCAGTACATCATCACCGTATCCATGCCCATAGGTATCATTGACTGCCTTGAAATCATCTACATCCATCAATACGATCCAGAAGTTCTTGCCCGGCTTGCATATCCATTCATTCACCTGATTTACAAGATAGCGACGATTATACAGCCTGGTCAGAGGATCATGGTTCGCTGCAAAGTTCAGATCCTCACTCAGACTCAGCAATTGCTTTCGTTGTTCCTCGTAACTTCTGAGCAATTCAAATATCATGGCAAATACAGACACTCCCACAATAACAAAGGAGCCAAGCGTAGTTCCGATTTTACCCGCTTCATCCATATTTCTCCATACGGAAGGCCGTTCAAAGCTGCTCATCATGATCACCAGATATTCCAGCAGTGTGACCGTAAAAGAAACGATCACCACATTTCTCGGGAAAAAAATCGCCAGTCCAACGACCCCCAGGACCAGATATACGATAGAGGCATCCCCGTAGCAATAATACAAATAAGGAAATTCAAACCATACAAGTAGTAATATGATCAAGACCGCCGGTATTTGCACCTTTTTCGAAGTCCATCCGACAATGCCGATGATCACGATCATCAGCAGGCATATCCCGCAGAGTATGGTCGGCAATTTCGTACCGTGAATACAGAAATTGCAGATTGTTCCGATCAGATTTGCGGTGCACGCCGTTATCGTCAGAATCTGATACATTTTCCAGGACATGTTCTGTTCCAGTTCTATTCTTTTTACCTTCTCTTGTTCTTCCATTTTGATTTCCTTTTACAATTTATTCGTCTGTCATATCTATGATGCCAGGGTCAAAAGGTCTAAGCCCACATGAGCTTGCTCATAGGTGGGTGAAAGACCTTAGGATCATCAGAGTCATGAACGAACCATATGCCCCATATAGTAAAATCCATGGCATTCATCCAGTGAAACATTCACAAGCTTTCCCACCAGTGATGCATCTCCCGGAAAATGTACCAGCGTATTATTTGACATTCTTCCGGTCACTAAGGAACTGTCATTTTCATTGATCTCTTCTACCAGCACATCGCAGATCTGTCCCTGATACCTGGATACCTGTTCCCTTGCTGTCTCCTGCACGGTCTTAAGCACCCGGTCAAACTGCTCCTTTACCAGTTCCTCCGGCACCTGCTCCATGGTTGCAGCCGGTGTTCCGGTTCGTTTGGAATAGATAAAGGTAAAGGCATTGTCGTATTTTACGCGACGGATCACATCGATGGTCTCGTCTACGTCTTCCTTCGTCTCTCCGGGGAATCCTACGATAATATCCGTAGTGATCGCCATATCCGGAATCTCCTTACGGATCTTCTCCGCCAGTTCCAGATACTGTTCCTTAGTATAACGACGGTTCATTGCTTTTAATATCTTCGTGGAACCGGACTGCAAAGGAAGATGGAGGTGTCTGCAGATCTTCTTGGAATGCTTCATCACCTCGATCAGCTCATCCGACAGATCCTTGGGGTGGGAGGTCATGAAACGGATCCGCTCCAATCCCTCGATCCTTTCTACTTCCTGCAAAAGCTGTGCAAAGGTAATGGGCTCTTCCAGATTTTTACCGTAGGAATTTACATTCTGTCCCAGCAGCATGATCTCCACAACGCCGTCTGCCACCAGTCCCTCGATCTCACGGATGATATCCTTCGGATTACGGCTGCGCTCCCTGCCACGGACATAAGGTACAATACAGTAGCTGCAGAAATTATTGCAGCCGAACATAATATTGATACCTGACTTGAAAGAATACTTTCTCTCCACCGGCAGATCTTCCACGATCTTGTCCGTATCCTTCCAGATATCAATGACCATTCCCTCATTTTCAAACAGGGAGCATAACAGCTCTGCGAATTTGAAAATATTATGAGTTCCGAAGATCAGATCCACGAAGCGGTAACTGTTTTTGATCTTCTCGATCACGGAAGGCTCCTGCATCATACAACCGCACAATGCGATCTTCATGTGAGGATTTTTCCTCTTGTAGCCGTTTAATACTCCCAGTCTTCCGTAGACACGCTGATTAGCGTTATCTCTCACCGTACAGGTATTATAGATCACAAAGTCCGCATTCTCATCCTCAATGATCTCATAGCCGACTTTTTCCAGAATTCCCACCAGTTTTTCCGAGTCCCTGGCGTTCATTTGACACCCGAAGGTAGTCACACAGCAGGTAGGCTTTCTGCCCAGTTCTTCTCCAAGCTTTGCCACATAACCGGAGGCTTTCTCCATAAAATAATACTGTCTGTCGGTTTCGTTCATTTGTGTTACATTTGTCATATAAAAAATATTGCCTTTCTAAACATCGGTATCTATTATCTGTCTGCGTATTTTGCCGCAATGGCGATCAAAAGTCCGGTCGTCTTTTCCATGGACTGTACACAGGCATACTCATATCTGCCGTGATAATTTTCTCCGCCGGTGCACAGGTTCGGGCAGGGCAGCCCCATGAAGGACAGTCTGGCTCCATCTGTACCGCCGCGGATCGGAGATACTTTGGGCTCGATTCCCAGTTCTTCCATGGCAGCTTTCGCGTTGTCGATCAGATGCATGTGCTGCTCCATGATCTCCCGCATATTATAATAAGAATCTTTCATATCCACTATGGCGGTGCCTTCCCCATACTTCCGGTTCAGGAAATCCGCACAGGACAAAAACAGCTCTTTTTTCTGTTCAAACAGCTGTCTGTTATGATCACGGATAATATAGTCGGCAGTAACCTCCTCCACATTGCCGCTTATGGCATCCAGATGGAAGAAGCCCTCATAGCCTTCGGTATACATTGGATTCTGCTCCACCGGCAGCAGCTTCTGGAACTCCTGTGCGATCAGGATGGCGTTTTTCATTTTGCCCTTGGCGGAACCGGGATGTACACTTCTGCCATAGACATGAAGCTTCGCTCCGGCAGCATTGAAGTTCTCATATTCCAATTCGCCCAATGCGCCACCGTCTACGGTATACGCATAATCCGCTCCGAACAGCTTCACATCAAAATGATCCGCTCCGGCACCGACTTCCTCATCCGGGGTAAAACCAATGCGGATCTTGCCATGCTTTTTCTCCGGATGTTTTAACAAATCTTCCGCCATAGTCATGATCTCGGCAACTCCTGCCTTGTCATCTGCGCCAAGCAGCGTCGTTCCGTCTGTCACGATCAAATCTTTCCCCACATAATTTAACAGCTCCGGGAAATCCGCTGTCTTCATAATGATGTTCTCTGCTGCATTCAGTACGATATCTTTTCCGTCATAATTCTCCACGATCCGGGGCTTCACATTGGTATCCGTCACTGCGGGAGAAGTATCCATATGGGCAATAAATCCAAGCACCGGTGCATTCTCGCAGCCTGCGGATGCAGGAACGGTGGCATAGACATAGCAGTGCTCCCGATCATAAGTGATCTCTGTGGCGCCCATAGTCTCCAGTTCACTGACAAGCAGACCTGCCAGGTCATGCTGCTTCATGGTGCTGGGGGTCGTGGTGCTCTCTTCACTGGACTGGGTATCGATCTTCACATATCGTAAAAAGTTTTCAATCGTCTTAGTCATAATCTCACTCCTAACGTTTCTACACAAATACAACTTATCCGGGCTTGTACTTCTCTCAAATCCGTATAGCCACATCTTATTTATCATATCATGGCGACCGCACCGCTTCAATATTTAATTTCATTTCAGGGGTAATTTCTGGGGGTGATTTCCGGCGTGATCGTTCAGAGCTTATATGATCTTATTTCCCGACAGATTCCCTTCGACAGCATCACTACCGCCAGAAGATTCGGCACTGCCATCAGACCATTACAGATATCCGAAAAATCCCATACCGCTTCCAGCGAACAGACGGCACCTAAAAAAGCCGCTATACCATATCCCACTCGGTACCATCCGGTCCGGTGGAAGCGTCCCATCAGATATTCAAATGCTTTCTCTCCCTGATATTCCCAGGCAATAATTGTAGCAAACGCAAACAATGCAATAGATAGTGTAAGCATCCATTCCCCCACCCTGCCAAAGGTGGCAGAAAATACAGCGATCATAAGTGCTGTTCCGTTCAAAAGCTCTCCCTGCGCATCCCTCTGTCCCAGCATACCGCTGGATGCTATGGCAAGCCCCGTCAGAGAACAGATCACAATGGTATCAATAAA
>ENA-OOQX01000620-OOQX01000620.1-human-gut-metagenome-genome-assembly--contig:-NODE-620-length-12852-cov-1.438931_pt1 | contig 12852 bp, 11 predicted proteins | sample MGYA00241267_ERZ501173 | MGnify/ENA primary metagenome ERZ501173 (study PRJEB25962, sample SAMEA2042500) | human gut metagenome | biome: human gut; feature: human-associated habitat; material: faeces... | reverse complement strand
GAGCTTTGCATCGGTATTTGACCACAGCGGCGCTTCCAGGTCGGCGATCTGTTGCTTGAGTTCTTTGCCTTTGTCGGTATCCGCCACTAACATGCGATGGGCTGACATCTCGACGATCTGCGTGGTGCTCTTGATGTCGGTGCCTTTCTGTATGGCATCCGCCTGACTGGTGAAGGGCTCGTGTTGAACGAGCTGGAAACCGCGACTGTGATAGACCAATGTGTATCCGGCGATGCCCGTCTCCTTATGATAGGCTTGTGAGAAACCGCCATCGATGACCATCAGCTTCCCGTTTGCCTTGATTGGGTTTTCTCCGTTCATCACATGTACGGGCACATGCCCATTGATAATATGGCGGTTGGGTTCCGGGACATGGAAGGCATCTAAGATCCGGTCGACGATCTCCTCATTGTCACGCAACTGGAAATAATAGCCTTTCTCTTCATGATGGGTCTCCTTTTCGGCGATGAAATACCGCTCGAAGGTTGCCATCTTCGATTTGTCAAAAAGCGGACTGTCAGGTCCGCACCAGAGGTAAAGGAAGTAATCAATCGCATATTTCTTCTCCTCAGGGTCGGAATCATTCTGAAAGGCAGTGCGGATCAGCATCCCTGTCTGGTACATCAGTTCCTGTCCTTTGTATTTTTTGCCTTTCCATACCTGGACTTCTTTCAGGCTGCCATCCTCGTTCAGGGGGACAGAGGCATGGAAGAGCAGGTTGTTATTGTAGACCGCATACATACATCCATGCCGGAGCATGAGCCGGATGTGCTTGTGCAGCTTCTCGCTCACCTTGAAGGAATGGTGCAACTTACCCATTAAGACTTTCTCCTCAAAGGTCAGTTCATTGGGACGTTTGGGATCGATGGTAGGGAAGTGGTTGCTCTTGAGCGGGTATACCTTTCCATCGAGCGTGATGGTTCCCTTGTCATAATCGATGAAGTTGAACAGTTCCCTGTCTTGCATCCCCCATTCGGGGTGTGCTTCATAGATCTTAGCCTCTGTCTTAAACTGCAGGACGGCAATTGCCTTGTGCATCAAGGTCGTGAGTCGTGTGGTCTTTTCATCCATTTTCCCTGCGCCTCCATTGATGTGAGGGATAAATTCCTCACAGGGATCATCCCCATAGGTCTCCATGGCGAAGGTGGCAAGAGGGACGAGATTGATGCCATAGCCATCTTCGAGCGTTGCCAAGTTGGCATACCGCAAGGACAGGCGGATCACATTGCAGATACAGGCATCATTGCCGGCAAGGGCTCCCATCCACAAGACATCATGATTGCCCCACTGGATATCCCATTTATTGTAGTTCTCCATGGTGTCCATGATGATATGGGCACCCGGTCCACGGTCGTAGATGTCCCCTAAGATATGCAATTGGTCGATGGCAAGCCGTTGGATCACATTGGCAATAGCGATAATGAAGTCGTCAGCCCGTCCGGTGGAGATGATCGTATCGATGATGACGTTGACATAGGCTGTCTTGTTCGTATCCTCAGTCCGTTCATGAAGAAGTTCCTGGATGATATAGCTGAACTCGGCAGGGAGTGCTTTCCTCACTTTCGACCGGGTGTACTTGCTCGATACATCCCGGCATACGCTGACCAATTGATGGAGGGTGATATGGTACCAGTCGTCGATATCTTCCTCATTTGCCTTGACAAGCTCCAACTTTTGCTCCGGGTAATAGATCAGCGTGCATAGCTCCCGCTTCTCCGATTCCCGCAAGGTATTGCCGAAAAGCTCGTTGACTTTTCTCTTGATATTTCCCGACGCATTCTTCAGGACATGTTGGAAAGCCTCATATTCCCCATGGATATCAGCTAAGAAATGCTCTGTCCCCTTGGGGAGATTGAGAATAGCCGACAGGTTGATGATTTCCGTGCTTGCATCCGCAACGGTAGGAAAGGATTGCGACAGCAACTGCAGGTAATGCAGGTCGTTGTCAATGTCGTAATGAGTCGTTTTCATTCGCACTACTGTAATTTTGTTATTTTCTTACGAAGTTGGTCTGTTTCATGATCGTCTGTCGGCTCAATGGGCATGAACCCTTCAGAGAGTCCGATCACGTCATGTAGGATGAAAATCAGTCGGGAGGCAAACTTATAGTACCCCAACTCTTTCAGCATCAAGGACAGTTCTTCCTCATCATATTGCCGGAACCTGATTTCCTGGTAGAAATCGAGCAGATGGCGCATGGACATGGTTCTCTGGCGGATCAGCGACCGTATGTTGAGCACCATGATGCAAATTTTCTTCTCTTCCTGTAGCTTTTCCGTGGCAACTTCATTGAGTTTGTTCTTCAGGATAGGGTTCTTGGAGATCAGCGTCTCCGATTCCAGTTCCTCCTTATTGACGGGGTAGGGAATGGGGAACCTGTCAATGCTGGTCACGTCGATCGTGGGCTTGGGTTGCTTGGCAGCCTCTAAGCCATGGCGAATGTCCACGAGGATACCTTCATTGAAGGCATAGATGAACAAGTGTCGCCAGTCGTCAGGTTCCAACTTTCGCAAGCAGTTGACCCATTCATTATCCTTTGCCTTCAGGCGTTGCCACGATTCCTCGTCAATGCCTGCTAAGAGCAGAGAAGCCAAGGCATCCTGTTGCGGTTCTCTAATCATCGGATAGCAGTTGGAGTCGATGACCTTCTGGTAAAGTGCAAGCATCTGCGATGCCATCTCCTCTGCCGTTATGCTTTTTTCAGCATAGGCTCCGCATATTCGAAAAATCCTCTCCGGTTACAGATCCCGGTCAGTGGATCTTTCTTTGAAAGTGTTTCCAGTTCCAGATTGTTTTCCTTTAAGACATACAGAGATTCCTCTAACTGTTTCTGAATATTCTCATTGTTTTTCAGAAGATTCAGCATCTTGACTGCTGCCGAAATCTGATTACTTAAAAATTCTCCATATTCCAGCACTTCATCGGTCAGATCACACACTAAAATTCCATACAGCATTTCATTGGCATACAGAGGAAGCGTTACCATCCATGCCCGGTCAGACATTCCCAGCCTGGAAAACCGGAAAATATTTTTTGCCTTTTTTTTCTGATGAATGGCGGGTATATTTTCTACATTTCCATGAAGTTCACTGGCTTTCAGCAGCAGCTGCTCCGGCATCTGAAATAATTCATGATTCAGATGAATGACCGGCTCCTCATAGATGTACAAAAATGCATTATGTATCTTTAACCATTCCATTGTTGCAAGAATTTCCCCAAAACTCTGATCGGTTCCTTTTTCAAAACAAAGCAGTTTCAAAATAAAGTTTTTCATTTCGAAATTTACCCGTTTCTGCTTTCCGAACAGTTCATCGGCCCAGTGATTCATGGACTCGTACTTTTCCGGCGGTATCTTTCCTTGCTAATTTTTGTTAATGGGGATGGACATGTGCAATTTTTTACCTTCTTTTGTATTCAAGAAATAGTAGTTTAAACTTAAGATTTATGAAAATCAGATTTTATCGTTGGTACAATGCGTTGCTCGGTGCGATCTTAGCCTTTTTAGGATATAGTTGCTCCGACGGACCTGATGAGTATGGAACCCCTGTGGAATATGGCGTTCCGACAGCTCGGTATGAAATGAAGGGAACTATAACCGATGAGAACGGGGCTGCCCTTCAAGGCATCAAGGTCACCCTGAAAGTGGAAACAGAACGCAATCCCTATGAGCCTATTGACTCTACTCAGACCGATAGTCAAGGTAGTTATCTCATGAAGATCAATCAGGGAGTATTGCAATTCAAAGGAGTCAAGCTCATCGTGGAAGACGTGGATGGTGAGAAGAATGGCGGGGAATTCCAGTCGGATACAGTCAATGTCTCAGCCCTCACGCCTAAGAAAATTTCGAATGGGAATGGCAATTGGGATAGGGGTGACTATGAGATCAATGCCAATGTCAAATTGAAGAAGAAATGAAAGTCACACCGCTCACACTGAAAAAGAAGGTAGCCTTGGAACTATGGCGCCAGAAACAGGATTTGCAGCGGCGCGAACATCCATTACGTCAACTGTTTTGGGAATGTACGTTGCGATGCGACCTGAAATGCCGCCATTGTGGGAGCGATTGCAAGATGCAACCGGCAACGAAGGATATGCCGAAGGATGACTTCCTAAGAGTTCTTGATGGCATCGCGCGCAAGACCGATCCCCATCAGGTGTTCGTGATCATTACGGGAGGGGAACCCCTGATGCGACAGGATATCGAGGACTGTGGCGCGGCGATCACAGCGAAAGGATTCCCGTGGGGAATGGTGACCAATGCCCTGCATCTTACGCCCCAGCGTTATGTCCGGCTTATGAACGCGGGCATCCGCTCGATGACCATCAGCTTGGATGGACTGGAAACCGATCATAACTGGATGCGAGGTAACGACCATAGCTTCCGGATGGTGAGCCAAGCCATAGACATGTTAGTCGCTACGCCAGGATTCCTCTTCGACATCGTGACCTGTGCCACCCATCGCAATTACCATCATTTAGACGACATCAAGGAATTTCTGATCCAGAAAGGCGTGAAACGATGGCGACTTTTCTCAGTCTTCCCCGTGGGGCGGGCAGCCAAGGATCCCATGATGAAGCTCACCTCGGAGGAATTTCGGGGACTGTTCGACTATATCAAGAGAACGCGGGAGGAAGGCAGAATCCACGTCGATTATGGTTGTGAGGGATTCCTCGGTAATGCAGAAGGGGAGGTTCGCGACCGCTTGTTCTCTTGTCAGGCAGGCGTGATCGTCGGGTCGGTGTTGGCGGATGGTGCTATCTCTGCTTGCCCCAGCATCCGAGCTGACTATCATCAGGGAAATATCTATCAAGATGATTTCATGGATGCCTGGGAAAACCGGTATGCAGTGTACCGAAACCGGGATTGGATGAAAAGGGACGAGTGCGCATCCTGCAAGTATTTCCGTTATTGCCGTGGGGGAGGAATGCACCTCCGGGATGGGAATGGAAAGCTTCTCTTCTGCCATCTAAAAAGGATGGAGGAAGGAGAGCGCCAAGAGGAAGCAGACCAAAGGATGGAGAAAAGCAGGAAATAATGTTTAAAATTCCTTCAAAAATATTTGGAAGTGTCAACAATAAGCATTATCTTTGCAAAGAATAATAAGGTTTGAGAGACCGGAGCGCACGGTCTATACAATATTTTTTTTAGTGGTTAATTTAGTTTTGTAAGGAATAGGTCTGGGTCGCGAGATTCGGACTTATTTTTTTATACCTATCGATAGTCCCTTATTCCCTGCCTTCGTCGACGATAGGATAGAGTTCGATAAACTCCCCTTGGTGGCTTTTCCCATCATTGATGACAGCTGCCACTTTCTCACCGACGACATCGACAGAATGCGACCCTGGTCCTGTATAATGATGGTTCAGGTCGGTTGTCGTCGCACCAGGGTGGATATCGAAGATCTCAACGGGTACCTTTTTCTTTTCCAATTCCATCGCCATGATGCTCGTCATCGCATTTTGGGCGCACTTGCTTGCAACATAAGCCATGGGATGCCAGTAAGGACTGACCTCGGAAGGAACCGTGATATTGACGATACGCCCGTTGTTCTCAGCCAATAAGGGAAGCAACAGTTGGGTCAGGAGGAAGGTCCCGATATAGTTGACCTGTATGGTATCGATGACATCTTGGATGTTTGAGTCGTAACTGGCTACCGCCCAAAAACTTGCTGATTCCATATCCGATGCCTTTGTTGGCACCTGTCACTAATACTTTTGCCATAAGCGAATCCATTTGTTGACGTTGACCGTATTTACGCACCGAAGGTATAACCGGCATCTTCAACTGCCTTCTTAAAGGCAGCCTCATCCGTCTTCGTCTCGTCGTACTCTATGCATACGTTCTTGTTCTCAACACTGGCTTCAGCCTTGGACACGCCATCCAATGCTTGGAGCACATTCTCTACGCGTGCCTTGCAATGCACGCATTTCATTCCATTTACTTGAAAAGTCTTGTTTGTCATTATTTCCTTGATTTAGTGATGTGATGCTTTTGGCAATCACACTGCAAAGATAATCTTTCTTTTGGCATCACGGGCATCTTCAAACCATAAAATGCAGTTTCGCCATAATCTCATAAATCTTTCCCATTATTTTATGCCCTTTTCCATGTCGCGCTTGCTCTTCGACTTGGTGACCAACCATACGCCAGCGAAGACTAAGATGATGGCAAGCCCTTGCGGGAAGGTAAAGATGCTGATCCCTGCCAAAACAGAGATTGTGACGGCCACGATGGGTTGCACATTGTTATATACGCTGACAACGGTAGGGCGCAAGGTACGTTGCCCCACGATGCTGAGCAGATAGCTCAGGAAGGTACCGAAAAGGATCACATACCCGGTCTCCATCCATGTGCGCACAGGCACGCTTGACCATGCAATTTGCATCACATGTCCCGTGGAGAAGGGAAGAATCAGGATAGAAGCCCACAGGAACATCCATTTGTTGACGGTGATTACGTCATAACGGCGGACCAGAGGATTGAAAAGGGCAAGATACAAGGCAAAGGAAAGTTGCGCCAACAGGCACATCATGTCGCCCCAGATATTGCCCACCTTTGCATTGGCTGCAGACGCACTGGTCAGGATCAGGATGACAGCCCCCATGCAACCGATCAATACGCCACCGGCTTTCTTCCAAGTGACGGGCTCTTTTAGGATCAAGAATGACAGGATCATGGCAAAGATCGGCATCGAGGTAGTGACAATGCTGGCATTGATGGGAGAGGTGATGCTCAGTCCGATGGTAAACAGGCATTGGTTGGTGACAATTCCTAATACAGCCGCTCCGGCAAAGAACATGATGTCCCGTTTGGGCACGTGCACCTTCCGGGTGAACAAGGACGCTGTCCAAAAGAGTAGGGCAGCCCCCAGGACACGGAAAGAGACCATATCGATGCCATCAATGCCATGGGTCATGGCATCCTTGCCCAAAGGAGACATCAGTCCCCAGAACAATTCGGCAGTAAACATACTAAGATGAGCCCGTAGCGGGCGTTGGTTATCCTTCATCATCTGTGATCTTTTATTATCGAATGCAAAAGTAAGAAAAAGATATGGGAATGAGTCATTGAAAGTTAAAAAATATAGAATAGTTCCTGAAAAGACAAATATTGTTCCTAATCGTATAGCTATAAATCCCTCAAGAATTCAGATATTTGCAAGATATGAATCAGATTGTGGGTTCCGGACATAATTCATAGCACGACAACATGTCGCTCATCCGTTAGATATTTATCGGCATGGGCACATGAAATAGATGGCTTTTAGTGGCAATAAAGCATCGCAGCCCCACATGTGAAAGTGTGGGGCTTTTTCGGTTTTAGCTTTTCCCTTTCCTATTCCTTGCTTGATTCTATTTGGTATTCTTGCGACTTCTAGGGTCATGGCTCGCTTTTTTCCTTATAAATAGGGATTGTAGGGATCTTATCTTTTGCGTACTTTTGCAAACAAGAATTAAAAGACGTAATAGATGATGTTTTTGAATACCCTGATTTTGGCTGTTGTCACCTTAGGTGATGTGGTACCTGAACCTGCGGACACGAGTATTTATAAGACGGAGAAGATCGATGAAGTCGTGGTTACTGACTTTAAAGTGAACAAGCGTAACCTGACTTCAACTGCCAAGTCAACGGCAGATGAGAAACTTATTCAGAACCAGCAAATTACAAGCTTAAAGGAATTGACGGCTGTCCTGCCTAATTTCTATATGCCGGATTATGGGTCGCGGTCGAGTACCCCTGTCTATATCCGTGGCATTGGTGCCAAGACCAAAGGCTCTGCGGTAGGCTTCTATGTGGATGGCGTGCCTTATAACGAGCCATCGGCTTTTGACATTGACCTGAGCGACATCGCTTCTGTCGAAGTCCTGCGCGGTCCGCAAGGCACCCTCTTTGGCAGAAATGCCATCGGAGGAATCATCAACGTCTTTAACCATAACCCTTTGGACTATCAGAAGACCCGTATCAAGGTAGGATATGGCAAATATAACGACGTGATCACGCAGTTTTCCACTTTCACCAAGATCAGCCAGCAGTTCGGGGTCCACGCCTCTGCTACTTACCATCATAATGACGGCATGTTCAAGAATGCCTTCTTAGGCGAGAAAGTAGATGACATGGACGAAGGGCAGGGTTATCTCGGGTTCTATTGGAGACCCGCGCAGAACTGGCAGTTGCGACTTACCAGTTCGTTGAGCTACAGCGACCAAGGGGGTTATCCTTATGCCCCTTATGATACGGAGAAAGACGTCTTGGCTGAGATCAGCTATAACAGATACAGCGTATTCCGCCGGTTGGTCTCTACCAATGGATTCAATGTCCGATACAATGGCAGGGGATTCAGCTTGAATAGCCAGACTTCCTATCAGTTCATCAAGAGTCATCAGGGCATTGACCAGGACTTCACCCCTGAGGACAAGTCCTTTGTGGACAATGACTACCATCAGAACATGCTCTCTCAGGAACTGACGCTGAAATCGAACCACATGAGTCGTTATCAATGGGTGACGGGTGTGTTCGGGATGTTATTCCATACGCATAAGTTCACGCAGAACAATGTCAACACGAAAGGGTATGCGACACCGACTACTTCTAAAGAACCGCTCCAGACTCTTGCCTTCTACCATCAGAGCTCCTACAATATCTGGAAAGGACTGTCGGCAACCATAGGCTTGCGAGTGGACTATGAGCATGCTAAGATCGACTATTATCGAGACAAGTTGGTGTTCAAGACCAATACCCTCACGCATGTGACCGACTTCGTCAGCAAGGACCACTTCTTCCAGGTCACCCCGAAGTTTACCTTGCAATATCTGACAACGGGGAAGAACCTGTTTTATGCGAACGTGACACGTGGCTACAAGCCCGGAGGGTTCAACAACTCCTTCGTTACGGACACCTATCGTGATTATGACCCGGAATACAGTTGGAATTATGAGGTAGGCACCCGTTTGAATATTCTGCCAGAGTTGCTGACCTTAGAAGCAGATTTCTTCTATATCGACTGGCGCCACATGCAGATTACCACGACCGTACTGGGAGAAGGCAATCTGACGACGAACTCTGGACATACGGACAGCAAGGGGTTTGAGCTATCCTTGAACTGCCGTCCTGTGAAAGGACTCGATTTCCAAGTCAGTTACGGGTATACCTATGCGCGCTTCCTGAGCTACAAGAAGAGTGAGGATGTCGACTACACAGGCAATAAGCTCCCGATGGTACCTTCGAACACCTTGGGTATCAATGGCAGCTATACCGTCCTTCCCCACGGTTGGCTCGATAAGCTCGTGTTGAGCATGGGCTTGACCGGCTTAGGGAAAATCTATTGGGCAGAAGACAATGCCGTGTGCCAGGATTTCTATGCAGTGCTGAATGCCAAGGTCAGTGCAACGAAAGGCATCTTTACGTGGGAACTCTGGGGGAAGAACCTCACGGATACCGAGTATATGACATACGGCTTCAAGTCATCAACAGGCAATTATGCACAGCGCGGCAAGCCTCTGACCTTCGGTACATCACTTGCCATTAATTTCTAAGAACATGATGGAAGAGCAACTCTCTACGAAAAAGAATTTCACGGCGATGAATATCGGGACCTTTTTCTGCCTGTACATCGCCCAGTATATTCCCATGACCTTTATCATGACTGCCTTGCAGGTGACCATGCGGCAGGATCATTACAGCCTATCGGCCATTGGGCTCCTGAACTTGGCGAAGTTGCCATGGCAGTTTAAGTTTCGCCACTCCGCTTCAGGTCACCATTGGCCTTTTTCAGCACCCCATGATTTCAAGCGGGCGATTATCTTCTCGGAGACAGTCTATGCCTTGTCGGTGATCCTGATTGGGTTCTTGGACTTGGGGCACGATCTCTATTTAGTCCTGGCCTTGGTGTTCATCTCCATGCTTGCCTCAGCCACCCAAGATAATATCACGGATGCCTTTGCCATCCTTTCTTTCGACAAGAGTGAGCGTGGCAACCTGAATGGATGGCGCTCCATGGGGCGCTATGCAGGGTCCTTTGTGGGGAGTGGCGTACTGATCATGATGCTGCATAGCTATGGTTGGAAAGTGATCTTCCCATGCCTTGGCTTCTTTACCTTTATCCTTGCAGTGCCCCTGATCATGAACGAAAATATTCAGATCAAGGAGAAATCAAGGAAGCAAAAGGCTAAGTTAGCTGATTTCATTTGGTTTTTCTCCCAGCGGCAGATCTGGCCGCAGATCGGGTTCTTGCTGCTCTATTTCGTGGGAATCTTAGGCATTCTTTCCATGATCCGCCCTTATATGGTGGATAAAGGCTTCAACCTGAAAGAGATCGGGTTCATGATTGGCATTATCGGAACGATGGGCTCCATCATCATGGCATGGGTGGCAGGAAAGCTCGTCCATCGCTTAGGCATCCATCGCTCCCGTATCCTTGTGGCGGTCATGATCATCCTCGCCCCCTTGTATTTCTTAGGCATGTCGATGACTGCTACGACCATGGTCACCTTGATCATCGGGATCCTTTTCTTGAAAATTTGCCATGCATCAGCCTCGATCGTGGTTTATACTTCCGCCATGAACTGTGTCAGGGAAGGGCGTGAGGCCACCGACTTCGCCGTGCAAGTGGCGATTATCCATTTCACGGGAATGCTGATTGCCGTTTTGGCTGGACCTGTCGGGCAACTTTTCGACTACCAAGGGCTCTTTATCATCGAGGCTGTGATTGCTGTGATCAGCCTTGTCTATGTACTTATCGTGTTCAAGGACAAGAAATAGTCTTGCAGGGAGTGAGCATACGCCAGGAAAGAGCCGAATTGAGATGAGGTAAAGGAGATGGGCAACCCTACCTGTTGCGCGCATCGTGTCGTGTAAGGACCCATCGAAGTGATAACCGTATTCTCTAAGGGATGCGAGGAAGCATCTAAGGAATCCAAAATCTGGCGCACTACCTCGGCTTCAGCCCCACTGGTCAGGGCAATGCACCTGATCGCATGCCGGTATAGGAGGTCTTTTACCTGTCCGCAAGCCTGAGCTGAAGCACCTCTCGTGAGGTAGGCAGGGATAAAGTCTACCTCACAGCCGATCGCGTTTAAAGCCCGAAGAAAGGCAGGCACGGTTTCCGGCTCCCTTAATCCTTTAACTTGAGGTCCCAATACGGCAATTCGTGTGGAACCAAGAGCATGCCTTTCCTTCAGTTCTTTGACGATTCCCATCGGACTGGGCTCTCGCGCGATGAACCGTGGGGCAACCCCTAAGCGGTCTTTCATCCATTCGATGTCTTTCCCGATGGCAAGGTAGCCAGCCTCCTGAGGCAGGCTCACATGCCCATGCTGCAAGGTTATCGCCATAGAGTCGACCGCTTTCCGACTGGTGAACACGACGTAATCATAGGAGTTGATTTTCCCCATGAATGCCGATAAGGCAGGGGCACCTTCCCGAATGACGGTTTCTATCATAGGTATACAAATCGGTGAGAAGGCAACCTTTCCTTCGCGGTTGCACGCTTTGATGGCATCCAAGAACCTGCGCGAATAGTCAGTCGGTGCCGTGATCAACAGAGATATCGCTTGCTTCATGTCAGCAAAGTTAATGAAAAGAAAGGAAATAGCCCCTGTCTGATGACACTCATCAGAACCTACACAAGCATGTTTAACATTATTTATACGCTTTCGATACAAGATATTTCCCCCTTCTGGGTTAGTATAGGGCGGTATAATAAAAAACAGTTATGAAGAAAAAGATCACAGTATCCTTGGTTGTTAGTACTTATAACTACGAGGATGCGTTGAGATTATGTTTGCTAAGTGTCAAGTATCAAACCTACATGCCCGACGAAGTGATTATCGCAGATGATGGATCGAGGAAGGAGACCCGTGATATGGTGGAGAAAATGCGCCCCACCTTGCCGTATCCGATCCAGTATGTTTGGCAGGAAGATAAGGGGTTCAGGAGGGCTGCTATCTTGAATCGTGCCTTTGCGGTATCAAAGGGTGATTATCTCATCCAGATTGATGGCGACCTGATCTTAGACCGGCATTTCGTGGAGGATCATGCGCGCCATGCCTGTCGTGGCTATCATTGTAATGGGAGCAGGACCAAGATCACGAAGGCTGCAACGGATCAATTCTTGAAGATGCCATGGGTCTATGTTCGCCCCTGGACAAAGGGCGTGAAAAGAAAGGCGAATGCCCTTCGGATGCCTTTCCTGGCTCCTCTTTTCTATCGAGAGGATCATTGTCGGGGGTGCAACATGGCATTTTGGCGGGAGGATATCCTACGCGTCAACGGTTATGATGAGGGCTATGTGAGATATGGAAAGGAGGATACCGACCTGAACGCTCGCCTCGACCGTGCAGGTGTTCGTTGCCGCCATCTGAAATTCTGTGCGATCCAATACCATCTCTACCACCCTGAGCACGAGACATTCCATGACATGAGCTTTGTCCGCTCACTGTTCGCGAAGAACAACAAGAGAGGGATCGTCCGCGTGGAGAAGGGCATCAGCCAATATCGAGAGCAGTGTATCTGAGGTATGCGGCGCGGTACGATCGCAAGTCCTGCATTTGCTTGGAGACAGGTGATGTGGAAAAGAGTATCGATGATCATGAGGATCACCATCAGAAATCCCCGCAGGAAAAGGCTGATTGCAAGCTATCCTGCGGGGATTTTCTGTGTATAGAGATTTCTTAGGTTCGTGTGGCGTGATGCCCGATGTCCACTGAGGACAGGCTATAAGTTGACTTCTACTCCGGCCATGACTGTGGCGCGCGGCATGGGGAAGCCGGCGTTGACCTCATAGCGTTGGGCAAGGAGATTCTCGCCATGGATGAAGACTAAAACAATGGCACTTGCTGCAATATATTCATTTA
>ENA-OOQX01000613-OOQX01000613.1-human-gut-metagenome-genome-assembly--contig:-NODE-613-length-12952-cov-12.018919_pt1 | contig 12952 bp, 8 predicted proteins | sample MGYA00241267_ERZ501173 | MGnify/ENA primary metagenome ERZ501173 (study PRJEB25962, sample SAMEA2042500) | human gut metagenome | biome: human gut; feature: human-associated habitat; material: faeces... | reverse complement strand
TGGGTAAGATGGCTGGTTTCAAATGGAAGCGGAACCAGTCTGGAAAGAAAGAGTCTGAGGATAAAGCTGCAGTACTTTCTGGAAATAAGAAGCTGAGATATTATCTAGTCGAAGCCGCAAATCGGGTTAGAATACACGATCCGGTTTTTGAAGCTTATTACCGGAAGAAATATGCAGAAAGCAAAACACACGCGCATAAACGAGCCCTCATTTTAACAGCCCGGAAGTTAGTACGAGTTATTTTCTACCTGCTGAAAGAAAATAAACTGTACAAACCCGATGTTGGAATAAGCTGAGGACATCTTCGAAAAAAATCGATTTTCGAAGGGCGTGGTTAGAGTACGCCATTTTCAAGTAATTTAATTAAAACCCAACGCAAATGCGATGATTTTAATTAAAACTTAACTTGCAGTCTTACCATAGGGCTTTGAACCCTTTGAACCTGAGCCGCAAAGGGCTCTATTATGATATAATGAAAGCAAATAGACAAGGAGACTGTATGACGACTTCATTTTATCTCTATGCTCTTTTAGTGGCGGCTCTGTCCCTGGCCCTTTCTTTCTTTGGCTCCCGCTGGATAGAGGGGCTTTATGGGAAAAACAGGGAGATTCTGACCTTCCCTGATGATGTGGAACGGCGGGGCCGGTGGCGGCCCTATGTGCTGGGCGTCCTGTTTCTGGCCTGCGGCATCCGATTCCTTTTCATGACCTCCGGCCTTCCGCTCTTCTTTCTCCTTTTTCTGACAGCCCTGCTCATCCTGATGACAGTGACAGACTTTGAGCAGTACTGCCTTTTCGACAGCATGATGATTCCCCTGGCCCTGGGCGGCATGGCTCTCACCGCTGTTTACCCATCCCTCTTCACAGACCACGCCCTGGCGGCGGCAGGGGGCGGAGCGGTGTTCCTTCTCCTGGGCATCCTTTCCCGGGGCGCCCTGGGCGGTGGGGATATCAAGCTCATGGCTTGCCTGGGCCTCTGGCTGGGCACCGACGCCCTCATCTTCGTGGCGGTGGCAGGTAGCATCTTCGGCGGCCTTTCGGCCCTGGTGCTCCTTCTTCTTGGAAAAAAGAAACGGAAAAGCGCCTTTGCCTACGGCCCCTACTTCACTCTCACTACACTAGCCCTGCTTCTTATTCGCGGATTATAATCCCTTTTTCAGGAGGTGCTCCCTATGCGTTTTGATATGTGGAAATCCAAAGCCCAGAAGGGGGCTTTTCTGGTGTTCACAGCCCTCATGATTCCCATTATCTTTATCTGCGCCGGTTTTGCGGTGGATCTGGGAAATGCCTGGGCCTATAAGTCGAAGCTGCAGAATGCAGCAGATGCGGCTGCATTGGCAGGGGCCAAGGAATATGGGGATAATGGAACAGAAACTGTAGATAAGCATGGTGACGCAGATGCACAGGCTGAGCGGTTTCTGATTGCCAATCTGGGAAATGATTATTTCAAAGAACACCTGGCTAAAGGGAGTACGGGAAAAGTCAGGTATCAGATGAAGCCTTTAGCACAAAAAGACAGCACAAAGACTTACTACAGAGTGTATCTTTCTGCACAAACGGATACATCATTTATGAAGATGTTTAATTATGATCATTTGGATGTGGGGGTAGAGGCAGTAGCTGTTGTGCCACAGCTGAAGCAAGAAAGCAATTTTGATGCATTATTTGTGGTTAGAAATAATTTTATGGATAATATAAATGGCAACCAACATGGCAATAATACAAATCCCATTTCTACTACCTATACTGGACATATCTATGTTGCCGATGAAAATAAATACAATTATTATAGAGCAAATAATGACCAAGATGGTAGATATAAGTTCTTTAAACCTGAGGCTTATAATCGGCCTTTTAATCAGGTAAAAGACGATAAAAGTTTATATGAAGAAGTGCAGTTGCTAAAAAATTCTAATTATGATGAAGCCGCCTTAAATACAAAAAAATATTTGCAAGATATTGCTGATCAGAATAAATATAAGTCAGATTCTCTAACGTTCAATTGGGATCCATCGAAGATTCCAATGAGTAGTGGGGAGGACTATGATTATTATTACATCGATACGAATCAAGAGAATGTTGATTTCAAATTGGACTATTTCCCTGCCAAATCACCGGCTGATGAAGATAAACCAGTTTACATATTTATTGAAAGGCAAAAAGCCCAGATTCAAATTAATTTGTTGGGTGATAAGAATGACACAGCAATTCATCGGCCCGTTATCTTATGCTATTTAGGTACGTCCCAGTATTATCCTAATGAGTGGGGAGGATATTATACAAATCAGCTTAAGATAGCGGGAAATGTGCATAATTTTCGAGGTACAATTTTTGCCCCGAATGCTTACGTATCTTTGAATTTTGATTCCTCAGGAAATGAAATTCATGGATCTGTGTTTTCGGCTGGTATAGGTTTGCCTACAAATAATGGTAGATTTTATTTTGAGGATCATCATATAATTCAAGGGTTTACTGGGGGATCTGGCGGTGGACAAACAGGCCCTTCCACCAAACTACAACTTGTCATCAGTGACAAAGAAGGGCTGAAATGGAGCGATGATTGATTTTTGCCATCCATCCATCCCACCACGAAAGAAACAGAAAAGCCTATCTGGGGAGTATCCAACTGAGTTCAACCGGTAGTTACGGCGTCCGCGCCTTGGCCCTCCCATTCTCAAGAGGCTTTTCCTGCCCCTCTGCTACTCATATCGCAGGACTTTTCATTTTTTACCTCCTGCGTTGAAAAAATATTGAAAATTTTTTGATTCCATGTAAAAAGACCCTGCTCATCATAAGCAGGGCTTTTTATTGACAAAAAATTACCGGCTCACGGCCATGCGAATTCCACCTCTTTTATTACTCTATCCACACTTTCTTCACTCAGGTTGCACATGGTGTTCAGTTCCAGCCTATTTTCCCAAGGCCTTGCGGACATCAGCTCTCATTTCCGTGGGGACGTTCAGTGCATCCATGGCCTGGTTGATATCCAGCCTTAAATTAACTATCAGATTTCTTACATCTTCAATTGTTTTCTGCCTTGTTACAGATTTGGTTACAGATTTGGTTACTCGTTCAGTTACTTCATCGGTTACCCTTGCGGTTACTCTTTCCGTTACTCTATCCACAATTCCTTCACTCAGGTTGCACATGGTGTTCAGCTCCAGCCTATTTTCCAAGGGCTTTTCGTACGTCAGCCCTCATTTCCGTGGGGACGTTCAGCGCATCCATGGCCTGGTTTATGTCCAGCCTCAAATTGACCATCAGATTTCTTACAGATTCTATGGCGTCGCTTCTTTTTACGGATTTAGTGACAGAATCGGTTACGGATTTGGTTACGGATTTAGTTACTCTCTCCGTTACTCTATCCACAATTCCTTCACTCAGGTTGCACATGGTGTTCAGCTCCTCTCTTTGCTCTTCTGTCAAATGAATGTTGTATTTCTCTTTCAGTATTTCATTTCTTTCATCGCCGGACATATTTTCTTTCCGGAACAGCAGCTGCAGCAGTCCTATGAGACGGTTTCTGACTTTCTCGTCGCTCAGGTAAATCATGACTACGTTCAGCAGGTCGTAGGATTTTTGATTGGCCTTGTACCGGTGAAGAAGGTGCTCTTCTTTCATGCGATAACGGTTGATGGCACTTTGGCCATTGGGAGAATCCATACAGATGAATATGCTGTAGACTTTTTTGATTTTATTATAATCGGAGCCTTCAAACTCCCGCTCCTTCTGGCTGGAAATAATGCGGCTCACATAGTACAGTGCCCTTTTCAGTATGTCATATCCAAGGGTGGAGGCTCTCTGTGTTTTCTGGGCTTCCACATTAATGATAAGGGTAATCAGGTCGCCTGATTCCGGGGCTTTGGCGTGGAAAAGGATATCAAAAGTGACCCAGCCTTCGGTAGGGCTCGATTCCTCATTCCGGTCGCCCTGAATCTTTTTCGTGACGGCATTGGTCTTGTCCTGGTTCACAGGTATCTGGCTGACTTCCGGCGTTCCTTCAATGTAGACATTGGCAATATCTTCTATGGAAGCATCCTTGAATTCGGAAACCGTGCTTTTCAGAATGTGAGCCAGTATGGATTTGTCGGATAGGATATTTTTCGCGCTCTGGTCATACCGGGGTTCGCCGTAACCCATAAGCTTGTCTTCTGCAGTGTCCATTTTCCGCACCACCTCCTTCTGTATCTATTTTATCATAGTTTGAAAAGCCCAATTTTTACAAGTTTGTCTGGCAGGTCATTCGGAAATAAATACCCGTAGGTGGGGCTATATGGTACCTGCGTCAATGCGGCCAGTACCGTCGGGGCGTGAGATTTCTCCACTCCACTTCGCTGCGGTCGAAATGACGATAGGGCGGGGGCACTTGTGTCAATCGTCACCTGCTGAAATGACGGTAAGCTGCCCGGCACCCCGTCATTTCGAGCGGAGCTGCATGCCGGTATGGGGATAAATGTAACCGGTGCTATTGAAACTCCGAGTGGAGAGATCTCCGGTCACAATGCGGCTTGTGCCATTGAGGAATGAGATTTCTCCACTCCACTTCGTTACGGTCGAAATGACGGTGGGGCGGGATGGCAGTTGTGCCAATGCGGCCTATGCCATTGAGGGTGTGAGATTTCTACACAGTGGTCGAAATAACGGGGAGGCTTCTTTTAGCGCAATTTGTGCTGACGCCTTACTCTGAAAGGCTCTAAGCTGTCCTGTGTGTTCAATGAATCTTATGGCAGCAATACTGTTTCTGAATACAGCCGGATTCCTTCTGCTGAGTTTGGATGGATGAAATCGACAAGGTACTTGGAATCCGGATATAGACGCAGCATTGCATTGATACGCTTATTGGGATCTACGAAAAGGAACTCTTCTTCAGCGCAGTACTCAGCTAATGCCCGGCTGTATGCTTTGGTCATATTCATTTTGTCAGCATAATTAAGGCGTGAATTTTTGTCTCCGTCTGTACTCGTCCATGGAGCTATGAATATGAATTTTGCTTTTGGATTATGCTCGCGTACGCGGTTCACTAAGGAACGCAGTGTTGACACATATTCGGATTCGGTCATTGCACAAATTTTCTTATCACGGTAGCGGATATCGTTTGTACCAATGGCAACAACATAGACGTCAGCATCCTGATTTGCGATTTCATCAGCATTTTCCAACAGCCACTTCGATGTTTCGCCGCCCTTGGCAAAGGCAGTTGTTTTACCAGAAAGGGTATAAGCCATTGGTTCATACCATCCATAACCGCCGTTCTTTGTTCCTTCGGTAACTGAATCACCGACAAAGCATACTCTGTCTTCTCTGCTTACTATCTGATAGAAGGGGCTGCTTCGCATTTCATCTGTCAATCTCAATGGCTCTGCCGGTTCACGCATAAATCCCTTTTCGTCAAAGTATAATCTTTCTCTGATGGCGTCGATGGGCAGTTCCTGGCCCAGCATTACCTTTGTGATGTGCTTTGCGGCTTCCTTCACCCGTTCGAAATCATAGGTTGTGAGTGATTCGCGCAGCTTTTCATCTTTCATGATACCAGCGATTGGCAGGGGACGATAATTACCGTTAAGAGCTGAGGCAGTCCACATCGGGATGATGGCTCCGCCTATAATCCGCTTCGTTTCACGATCAATATATACTTCTTCCAGTGCCATACAATCGCCATTGTGCTCTCGATAAATATTGGCATAGTTACCTGGGCAGTATGCTGTGAGACGCATTTTCCCAGCTATTTCTTTCATTTCTATCGGCTGGACAGAATGGGTATGATCACCAAGGATAATATCAGCACCATTTTCATAGAAAATTTCGCACCACTTCTTCTGATAATCGTTCGGCTCGTCCTGGAACTGTTCACCCATATGGGGCAAAACTACGATTAAATCAGGGTGCTGTGCTCTTGCTGCAGCAAAATCTGCGTGTACGTTTTCTTTTACACGTTTAAAATTTTTGCTCTTCGGGTCTACGAGGAGAGAGGTCGCATATGAATGGTCGCAATCGAGTAGGTCGTCTTCCTCGTAATAGTTTGCACCATAAGTGTAGGCCAGTATTGCTATCCGGAGTCCGTTCTGATTGACTATCCGGACGCGGTTGGCAGCTTTCTCCTCCGCTGATCGGTAAGACCCTACATGGGTAAGTCCGATGGAGTCAAGTGTGTCAAGTGTTCGTTTTAAACCGGTTATTCCTTTATCCAGCACATGATTATTGGCCGCTGTTACCACGTCAAAACCTGCATTCTTGACAGCCAGACCAAAAGCATCAGGAAAATTAAGATACAGCATTTTGTCGTCATCGAAGTTTCCGGTAGAATATCCGGCAGTTTCTCCAGCCATGGGCCCTTCGAATACACCAATAGCCAAGTCGGCTGATTCAATGTATTTGCGGGTATAGTCAAACATCATATCATAGCCGTAGGCGGAATCATGATATCCGTTTTTTACCTGGTCTTCGAGTAACAGCAAGTCACCGGCAAACAGAATGCGATAGGCATTCTTATACTTATTCTGTTGCTCAGTGGTCATAACTCTGTATATGGGATTCTCTGCCGGTTGATTGGTTGTATACGCCTGAATGGCACATTTTGCCATGGGCAGCATCAGAAGAGATACAAGCAGTAGACTGTAGACGCCTTTCACCAGCATGTGCCGGCAATTCCTGCCCGGCGTCAAGAATTCTGCACCAGCGGTAATAACGGCATTAAAGGCCTGTGACACTACTTTTGTCTGCAGAATATATGTAATCAGTAATGTTGAAATCGTGGCACCAAAGGCGATTTTTAATGTAGATTCCGGAGGATATATTTCTGTAAAGGCCAGCGCGAAATACCTGTGCAGCAGATACACAGTAAGTGAATTTTCGCCGGCCTGTGTGAGCAGGGGCAGGGGCCTGCTTGGGCACAATAATACAATACCCGCTATCATCAGCGTGGCAATGAGAAATACAGCAGCACGGCCGCCAATATCCGTCATGTGCTGATAAGGGAAGAAAACCAGCGCGTCTTGAGTATAATGAAAATTTTGAATGGCCAGCATAATGGTAATCATCGCACAGGAAATGGCTTCAATACCGATAAGGAAGCGTTTCCGCTTTGGCATCGTGAATACCCTTATTATCTTTTTTTCAGAAATAAACCATCCTGTTAAGAAAAATGGATATAACGTTATGATTCGTGACAGAGCCAGAGTATTATCTATTTCGGGAAAATAGCCGATAAGCAATGCGAGCAAAATTGACACAGGCAGTATAAATTGAATCTTCGTCATGAATCCGGCTGTCAGACGCCATATGATTAGTGCCAGCAGATACCAGCAATGATAATATGGTACGATATAATTCATGTTGTGATTCATAAATCCATCGGCCAATATAAATGATCCATTAATCAGTATATAAGCAGAGACCAGCTTCATAATAGATTCTATACTGCGGGAGTGTGAGCTGTGGCTGAAATATCCTGAGATAAAAACAAAGGCAGGCATGTGGAAAAAGTATAGAATAACGATGAAAAACTGTATGCCGGGGTGCTCTGGCGTAGTGAAATCCCAAAGAAAATGCCCCAGTACCACCAGTATGATGAGAATCCCCTTCATCGTATCCCAATAGGGGAGACGCTTAGCCTTCGATATACTTTCACTCATACACTTCTTCTCCATCCCCAAAAGCATCAATTACCTAAGTTCTTTTAATTATAAAGCATCCGAAGCAGTTTCTGAAAGAATTGTTTTTAAGATGGCATCAGACTTGGTCAGTATGGTTCTTTTTCATTGAATCAAGAGTGTTTTTTCTTGGCAGGTCATTCTGAGCGCAGTAAAGAATCTCGGTACATGGAGTAAGTGAGACAAAATGGGAGTAAATACAGAGGATGGGACAAATTCGGGGGATTCCTTCAATAATATGATGGGAAAATACAATAAAAAACACCACAAGGAAATCCGGCGTCCTGACTGCCCAATGAGTTCGGTGTCTGCATGGTCTACGGCCGCTGCTGTACCTGGGGTACGACGGCGCGCGCCATACACGAGTCTCCCGTCATTTCTGCAGGATTTGGACTGCATTTCCGGATTTCCCTGTGATTTTTTGCTTTTTGCCTGATCAGGCGGGGAGTGAAAGAGGTTAACCCATGGACGCCTGCTCCTCATAATTCCATTCCCTATGGCCATCTTGGGAAAATATGATGAGCGTCTTTCCATTCCTCAGGTCTTTCACATCCCTCTACTATATAAATAACGCGAGATTCAAAAATGTGAAGGTCTGCATCCAAAATTTTTAGGAAAAGTTTCTTTATTATACTAAAGAAAGCCTGCTGCTATGCACTGCAGCAGGCTTTTTGAATGATTTCTATTTTTCTTCGCTGGGATTTTTGAAATGACCATGGGGAGGGGGAGTGGCCTCAGTGTGGCCTGAAGCAATGGGGCGTGAGATTTTGCCACTTTGCTCCGCTGTAGTCGAAATGACAGTAGGAAACTCCTTATTTTCCTTTCCCTTCCCATAAAGCACACCGCTTTTCTTGGGCATTCATGTCCTTGACCACATAGCGGGGGCGGTGTTTGGTCTCTATATAAATTCTGCCGATGTACTCGCCCAGCACGCCGATGCCCATGAGTTCGATGCCGCCAAGGAAGAGTATGGTGACCATCATGGAGGGATAGCCGGGAACGTCATTGCCCAGAATGAGCTTCTGGCCAATCATGAAGAGGCCGTAGAGGAAGGCAAAACCTGCCACGGCCATGCCGATATAGCCCCAGATGCGGAGAAGGACGGTGGAGAAGGAGGTGAAGCCTTCCATGGCCAGGTTCCACAGTTTCCACCCGTTGAACTTGGATTTTCCTGCGCTTCTGGGCGCCCTCTTATAGGTAACGATGGCGGTGCGGCCGCCGGCCCAGGAAAGGATGCCTTTCATGAAAAGGTTCCGCTCCGGCAGCTGTTTTAACTCATCCACCATGCTTCGATCCAAAAGGCGGAAATCGCCTACGTTTTCTTCCAATTTCAGGTCGCTGATGAGGTTATTCAGTTTGTAGAAGAGCTTCGCCGTCATCCGCTTCAGGAAGCTGTCGCTGGAGCGGTCGATGCGTTTGGCCAGTACCATGTCTGCTCCGTCAGCCCATTTGTCCAGCATGGCCGGAATCACTTCGATGGGATCCTGCAGATCCACGTCAATGGGAATCACCACATCGCCAGTGGCATAGTGAAGGCCGCACATGATACCCGCTTCCTTGCCGAAGTGGCGGGTAAAGGAAATGGGTGTAACCAGGCGGTCCTTTTCTGCCAGACCGCCGATGATGGCTTCCGTGCGGTCGCTGCTGCCGTCATTGATAAAAAGGATTTCCACGTCCTGCTCCTGAAAGGCGGGAAAAGAGCGGACGGTGCGGTAGAAAACGGGAATAGCCTCTTCCTCGTTAAGCACCGGTACGATTAAGGATATTTTCATGGTTTCTCCCTGGGGTCATCAACAATTCTTTTTGTGCCGTACATGGTCAAAAATCGTTCAGGCCTATCGTCATAGGCGGTGGATGTGATATCATTTTCCGGCTCATAGATTTCAGGAATCTGTATGCCCATGATACTTATGGTTGTATTGAAAATGAGGTCATTCGTGAAATATGCATCCCTGTGATTTTTTAGTGCCTGATAAATGGCAGGATGTTTGTTCATATAATCCTGTGAGAAAATCACGTACATGGGGGTATATGTCATGGGATAGATGAAATTTACTGCGTCATGGGTGAGTCCGTCATCTATGCCTTCCCCATGGTCGGAAAAATAAATTAGGGCTTGAAAATGGGGGAAGGTCTTAACTGTGTTATAAATCTTTGAAAGGACATAGTCATTGTACAGAATGGTGCTGTCGTAGCTGTTTATCAGTCCGTTTCCATCACGATATACATCATAGTTTCTAGGGTATCGTTCATCATACACAAAATGACTGCCCATCAGGTGGATGATGATTAGCGCGTGATCAGAGGACGGCAGTTCATCAAGGCCATGAAGAACGATTTCATCATAAGCGGACGTTTGAATTCTTGTGCCTGAGGCATTGCCGATATAGTTGTTAAGCCAGAATGTTTTATCGGCGCTGGAAGCTATATAAGAGACAGGTGTATCATATACACCAAATTGCATCTGATTGCTGATCCAGGCCGTATCATATCCGGCAGCACGGGCAGCTTCTATGATGGATGGCGCTTTTTCCAGAGGGATGGAATTATATTGGTTTTTTGCGCTGAGGGCATATGTTAATACCTGCACGGTCTGCGAATAGCAGGAATAGGCATTGTTAAAAAGGACTACGTTGTCATGGGATTTTATAGTGGAAAGCCAGGGTGTAGTATCACGGGGATAACCGTAAGCGCCCATATGAAGTTTATTTTCTGATTCGCCGATGACCAATACATAGACTCCGGAAGCTGGCAGGTTTTCTGCCTGGGAGGATAATACTTTTATTTGAGATTGACGGATGTCTTTTTGAAGGATATATTGATGATAGCTTTTCAAGTATTGCCGACTTCCTGTGTATATATCTGTAAACAGGTTTTCATTACAGCTATAGACGAGAAAAAGACTGGGGAAAGAGAGAATTATCACCGACAACCACTTGTGCTTATGGGATGCGAATGCAAATGTTTTTCCTGTTCTGCAGAATTTGATGAAATAGATCAGAGCTCCTATTAGAAGTATAAAAGGGAAGCAAAGAGAAATAGAGCTATGCAGTTGCAGGTAATTGACAGCTTCATGAAAATTTGTCTGACTTATGGCCAGGATGGTAGAGCTTTTTATCCAACTGTGGGTAATAATAAAGTAACTCCATAAACATATAGCAGGAATCAGCAGAGTAAAGGCAGTTATGAAACTCAGGATATGGCGGAGAAGGCGGATCTTAGTCATTCTTATTATAGCTATAAGGAGGCCGGTTACTCCTGCCCAAAAACTTATGTAAGCATAGACATCATATAAATGGATTGCCTGATTGGATAAAGATAAGATACAAAGTGGAGAAATGGCTGCAACGAAGCATAGCCATATAAAGAGAGCAGATTTTTTTGAAGGGATTATGCAAAAAATCATGCAGAGCAAACTTGTAGATAATGTAATTAATGGAATGTCTCTAATTGCCCAAAATGAAGCGTAATCACATAAAATAGAAGCATAAATATGCTCTATCAGCATGAAAAAGATGATGAATAAGAAACCTCTAAAATATGTATGAAACCTTTGCCTGCTCAAGAGAATTGTCCCCTTTGATTGTATGCTTTAAGTAAATGGATAAAGCGATTCTTTCAAATATGAATTGATAACATATCTAAGTATAATATAGATTAAATATGAATTCCACTTTGGGCATTTGGCAGGGTAAGGTGTTCAAATCAATGCTTTAGTAAGTTGCCTCTGATGTGGTATTTACTTTGATTTTTTAAAGAGAGGATAATGACAGTCTTCATGAACTTAGCCAATCATAAGATTTTAGTTTTTACATCATTGGGAATCTTTACTTTCATGTTTTTGTTGAATTATTTCTGCTATCCTTTCCCCGGTGATGATTATGTGTATTCCTTTATTTGGGAGGGGCACGCCATTGGCACTCCTTTATCAGAAGGGGCCATGCGAATTCAAAGTGTTCCTGATATTTTTACCTCCCTGGGCAGTCATTACATGACCTGGAGCGGGCGGCTTGTATCTCATTTTTTCCTTATGTTCTTCCTTTGGATTGGAAAATTCTGGTTTAACCTGATCAATGCAGCCATGGTGGTACTGCTCTGCTTCTGTATTCAATGGATTGCCCATGAAGGAAGAGTGACGGTTGGTGTACCTGCAAAAAAGCTGGCACTCACATTTTTCTGCCTTTGGGCTTTTACATTTAATTTCTCCGGTGTCATGCTTTGGATGGCAGGATCCTGCAATTACTTGTGGACTTCCGTATTCCTTCTTCTGTTTCTCATTCCCTATGTGCGCCATTATTTTACAAAAGGAGAGGTCTCCTATCCGTCGTGGATGGTACCTGCCATGGCAGTACTGGGGTTTCTGGCCGGAAATTCCAATGAAAATACGATTGGATGGATTGGTTTGACCGGACTTTTTTATCTATACCATGTTTGGAAGAGAGGAATGCTTCGATCCTGGATGATTTCCGGATTTATCGGACTGGCCATGGGCTTTATGCTTCTCATGCTGGCGCCGGGAAATTTTGTGCGATTATCAAATGATATAGGAATAAAGGAATCCGCTTTTGACCATATGACAATTATGTGGATAAGTCTTATTTTTCAGAATTTTCTCTGGTTCTATCTTTGGAAGGGGTATCGCTGGAAGTGGAAATTTCAGACTGCTGAATCGCATCATCCTTATTTTAGCCTGGCTTCCTGGTTTGCAGGAGTAAGCGTTTTTTTTAACCTGATTATGTTTTTATCGCCTATCATGCCTGCCCGGAGTACCTTTCCCAATCTGGTATTTCTTTTGACAGCGGATATGCTGATTTCCCGATGTGCAGAGATGCAGCATATCTATATAGTGCAGAAATCACTGGAAAAATTTGCTGCCCTTTTGGGAGCAGCGTATTTCATTTGGACTGCCGGTTTTTCACTGTGGTGGTATCATGAAAATTATGAATGGGAAAAATCCGTCATTTCCATGACAGAACATGCACCTCGGAACGAGGTGATGGAAGTCAAGGCATCTCCTATTTATACGGACAGCCGTTATGGTGTGTTCAGTGGTTTTCATTTAGCAGACAGCGTTTTTTCAGAGGACGAGAATTCTTGGAAAAATATGTCCTTTTCCAGGTATTACCATATCAGAGGCATTCGACTGGCAGATACGGATGGATAATAGGCAAGATTTTTATTTACTTACTATAAAAAAATCTTATACCCTTTTTCTTCCTGTTTTACAACTTTCACCTTGTTTTCAAACTGCTTAGTGTAAAATTTTACTCGGTAGGGGAATTTTTCCAGAAACAATAAAAGAGG
>ENA-OOQX01000602-OOQX01000602.1-human-gut-metagenome-genome-assembly--contig:-NODE-602-length-13124-cov-2.247991_pt1 | contig 13124 bp, 9 predicted proteins | sample MGYA00241267_ERZ501173 | MGnify/ENA primary metagenome ERZ501173 (study PRJEB25962, sample SAMEA2042500) | human gut metagenome | biome: human gut; feature: human-associated habitat; material: faeces... | reverse complement strand
CTCCGCTTCGGTCCGTGCTAAACATGTGGGCTTAGACCTTTTGACCCTGGCATCATATGTATTACTTTCCGCTCTCTGTACTCTCAAGTGTCTCAGAATGGAAAGTTACAGTGTATTCCACCTCGTGAGGTGTGCTCATTGCCACGGTATCACCGATCATGGTAAGGGGTGCATCCAGTGCTTCCACCGGCACTTCAAATACGGAATTGCCTTCCGTATTTACCGGCAGATATTTTTCACCGTTCACCAGCATATAGTCATAGTTCGGGCTGCTCCATTCCAGAGTCGCCGTTGCCGCTCCGTCAGCTACCGCAAGCTGTGCGGGAGACTGGATAGAGGCTCTGCCGCTTCCGCCCTCCATGGTCAGTTCGATGGTGTAGCTGCCATCTGCCAGCGTACTCATAGCAAAGGAACCGTTCGCAGCTTCCCGGCTGTCTTCCGCTACCGGATCGGATACCTTCACTTTATGGTCATACCATTTTCCCTTGGTACCGATCAGTGCCAGATCGAATTCCTCTCCGATCGCAGGTACGGGAACATCGAAGCCGTAGACTTCTTCCGTCATGCCGTCGCTGTAAGTGGTGGGCTCAAGCAGCACTGCGCCCTCTTTTGCTGCATCTTCCGCCAGACCCGGATAGAGATTCAGGATCTTCTTGGAGCCTAAGGAAATGTGAATGGTCATAACGCCATCCTTTACCGTCAGTGTTCCCTTGCCGTCACAGGCCTCACTGACATGGAACATGGAGCTGTCCGTGGAAAATTCAGCAGTGTAAACACCATCCGGAAGCTGTGCTTCGTTCTGTGCAGTCTCTGTGCTGATGTTTTCCGCTTCCGTGGTCTCTGTCGGTGTTACGGTACTTTCCTGTGCGGCAGCCGTGCTTTCTGCGGATGTTGCATCCGCTGCCTGACCGGCGCCACAGCCGCCAAGCAGCAGACAGGCACTCAGTCCGCCCACGATTATGATTTTATTCCTTACTGTCTTTGCTTTCATTGCTTATTTTAATCCTTATTTTATTCCTAATTTTAATTCCTTTTTTAATTCTTATTCTAATTCTTATTTATTTCTCAGCCATTGCTGCTGCGGTATGTGCCACATACAGATCCTGGATAGCCTTGATCCCGCCGAGACCCGCGATCTGGGTATCCACGCTGTCGAACTTACCGGAAGCGTTGAACTGGCTTAACCAGGAATCCTCATCCTCGCCTGCCATATCGTTGTTGGCATGGTCACCTGCTACTACCATCAGGGGACGAAGAACCACTTTGGTGTAACCTGCTTCCGCAACAGCCTTGATGACTTCTTCGCAGGCGGTCTCTTCCGGCTCACCTTCTACAGTTCCGATGAATACGTTAGCATAACCGAGGTCGTTCATCTGGGTCTGCATCTGGCTGTAAGACACCTTTGCGGTGTGGGAAGTTCCGTGACCCATGAATACGAATGCCACGCCATCTTCCTTTGCAGCATCCAGGCTGTCATACCCAGCGGTCTTCACTGCTTCTGCAGTCAGATCTTCTGCTACTGCCTTCTTATCTACATTGACAACGGTTGCATCGTCTCCCACTTCACCTAACAGGGGCTCAGCGACTTTTACGGATGCGAACTGATCCTTGTAGGCTTCTACTGCCTCCATCAGCTCGTCATACTCTGCCCCGTGCATCAGATGGGTAGGCTGTACTACCAGGTTCTTAACACCGTTTGCCACAGCGCGGTCCAATGCCTGATCCATATTGTCGATATGCTCATCATCTCTTGCCTGTATATGATTGATGATGATCTGTGCGGTAAATGCTCTTCTTACAGACCAGTCGGGATTGGCTGCTGCAATCGCATCCTCGATACCCTTGATATCAGCCACACGGCTGTCGTTAAAGGAAGTACCGAAGCTTACTACCAGAATCTCGTTCTCACCGATTTCATCCTGATTGCGGGGATCATCCTTGGAAGCATCTCCGGTATCTCTGCCGAAATAATCAGGATCTGCATTTTCCCCCTCTACCAGTTCCTTCTGTGCGTCGGTCAGTGCATCCCATGCTGCCTTGGCATCTTCACACTGCTTATCGGTATTCTCAGTTCTCTCCTGCACATAGATGGCATCGATCATTGCTGCTACTTCATCGGCTGCTGCCTGATCTGCATCCTCACTGCTCTCTGTGCCTGCGGTCTCTGCCTGTGTGGTCTGTGCCTCAGTGCTTGCCTGTGCAGTGCTCTCTACGGTCTCCTGGGTATTTCCGCATCCGGTGATGCATACAGCACCCAGTACGGTTGCCAGTACTACTGCTACGATTCTTTTCTTCATGTTTCCTCCTCTGACAGTTTTTCTGTCTCTTTTCATTTCGGGGATGTCCCGGTATTCTTAAATATGTAAGTCAGAAACATGTTTTTCGCAACAAAAACAAAAACCCTTTCCTGTATCAGGTAAAGGGTTTGTACACATAGGAAACGAATGCAAAAAAGCTTCTGTCGCTTCTGCATTCCACACGTACAACCAGTTACTCGTGGCTTTGAAACAAATGTTTCTGTACAGCATTCAGGCAGGTCTCCCGGCTTGAAGATCATTGCATCCGCCATCTTCCCGGTCTCCCAGTGATCTATCGGCTTCAGCTCCCTAATTACGGTGACGAGTTCGTGCAGGACTTACACCTGCTTCCCTTTTCACCGGAGCCAGCTACTTACGTGGCTGCTCCGGCACCTGAATACTCCATATTCAATTGTGGCTACTATATCACAGATTTTCTGAAATTGCAATGTCAATCAGAGATTGGTGCCATTCTGGGCATAGTTCAGGATCATTTCTTTTAAAAGCAGCAGATCTCCTGTATAATCCTTGTTGTCCGTTGCTCCCCAGATAAAACCACCTGCGTAATGGGTACACGCTGCCATCATGGTATGCACCGTCACACGCATGAACTGTTCCTCCGGAATATCCGTGCGGAAGGTCTTGTCCTCTTTTGCCTTCGCATACATCATATGAAGTCTTGTGTTGACGGAATTCAAGGATGCGTGGAAATTCGCCAGTTCCTCTTCCTGCACAGTCTGATGCGTCACATAATTATTGAAATTATCATTATACTGCAGAATATCCTTATGGTTCTGGTACATTCCGATATAACTGTCCAAAGTGAAAGTAAATCTGTCGATTGCCGGAATATCGTGTATTGAAGAGATTGGTCTTACCTCATCCAGCTTGTCCAGATAATCCTTCCATTTCGATGCGCAGACCGCAATAGCCAGCTCCGTCTTATTGTTGTAACAGCGGAACAATGTGGCACGTCCCACACCGGCTTCTTTTGCGACCTCATCCATACTGACCGCTTCGATTTTCTTTTCCACAAAAAGCCGGAACGCTGTATCAATGATCCGCTGGTTGCGCTCATGCTCTTTATCCATCTGTTTCTCGGATTTTCCCATTTTCTCTTCCCTTTTCATACATTCTTACTGTTCATTTTATGGTAAAAGGCTGTGACTGTCAACGACTGTAAAAAGCTAATGTAAAAGTGCCTTGCAAATTCCTACGAATTTTCTTGTATTTAAAACGTCAATATTGGCAAAAAAAATACAAAAGCAGGTAATTTTGTATTATAAAAATGCTTTATTTTCGCCAAGTACGCAAATAAAAGAAATTCCGTACAAAAATTCCTGATTTCGGAACTTTTTTGTACGGAATCCATTGTTTTTATACTATTTACACCAAACTGACTTTTCAGTTACTTCTTCTGTCGTGTCAGGAGCGTAACAGCTTCGCAGTGGCTCGTTGGTAAAGCCGAGGTGATATGGGGATTCCCGTACTTTTCCTTCAACCTATATTCATCAAGTTCAATCATCAACTCAACATATGCTTCTCTTAGTTCCCTTGGTGACATAGTTCTGGCAAATCCCATATACTTTTCATATTTCTTTGCTCTGCGTTCCTCTTCCTCTGATGCATATATTGTCTTTTCATTTTTAAAGCGATCTGCCTCAGACTCATCAAGACAAAGTGAAACAGCCACAATATGTTTGCATATGATTTTCTTTCCATTCGCCAAAGGACAATCGCAGGTGGACTTTCGCGGATGCTCCATATCAACATGAACATGATAATTTCCATCTCCACTACCTGCTACTATACCTTCGCAGCTTCCATCTTCATTAACAGTATACGAAAGAACTTTATTCTGTTTATAATATTCCATACCACGCCATACAGACTTACTACTGGCAATATCAATCACTCCCATAAAGTGCCTCCGTAAATTATTCTTTCTGTATCGGTCACCCCAACGGTCACCTTCTTTGTTTTATGAACAACTCTCACGATTTTTACTAATTCTCATTAGATAAACGATACTTTCTATTGGTGTTAGTACCTTCATACTCCACGTCTGGCATTTCTTTCAAAAGCACTCTAGTACGTGCAGCACTTAATCCAATAGCATCGGCTATATCATTTGTTTTTGATAATCCATTATGACTCAAATACTCACGAATCATCTTGTAATTTTCTTCAGTTTTCCTGCGTCTATTATCTTCGCTTGTTTTCTTCGCTTGCTTTCTTCGCTTGTTTTCTTCGCTTGTTTTGTTCGCTTGTTTCTTAAATTCAAGCGATAAACGAGTCCTGTCAGGATTATAACTTTCTTCCACCACAGGCATTGGCCAACCTTCATTCTCCCAAACTTGATAAATATCTGGAATACCACTGCCGGCTCTTTCACCAATACCAATCATATTAAACATCTTCATTAGTGTTTTATTTCTAGGATCTGAAATACCACCACGAAGCATCTGCTTTTTACCAGTGCGAATGCTACCAGGATTCTCGATAACCAACTTGTCATCTTCCTTCTTAATCACTACCCCGCAAGGCAAGAAATAATCTGTATTAACTAAACAATTAACTAAAGCCTCTCGAACTGCCTTATGAACCGGAGTATCATCCACCCTCGTAATACCTTCAAGCTTAAAAGGCTTCTTAATATCCTTTGCAATTTTGCTATTTACTCTAAAGAAGAAATCAAATACATTACCGCTCCAATCACCGGAGCTAGACTGCAAGCGATCTGTCCAACGTATTGTTGGGTCCAGCATCTCTCTATAATCTAGGAAATACTCTGGAAATTCTCTTACAATATGATATTCTTCACCGAACATAAGCAACCCAGCTGTAGTAGGATGTAATTTACCATCCTCACCAAATCCTGCTGCACCTATTCTCTCTAAATACTCATCATCTGGTAAATTATTAAATACGTGCTCTGGACGATAGCTCTTATGATGATTTCTGAATCCCTTCAAGGACTCTGTATCAATTGCAGAAATATCAAACTGTTCTACAATCTTCATATCCTCTGTCTCATCCGCAGCATCACGGAGCATACCTTTAATTTCTGCCTTTGAGCAATGATAGTCGCCTTCCCAATCTCTACGATAGCAGCCACCAAATAAATCGTTATTAATATAAACAGGCTTCTGATCACGTTTAGCTCTTGGTACATAAATAACCATAATGGTATCGCCATTAACCTCGTAGGACTCCACATTTTTATCCGATAGCAAATTAATGCTTACCTTCTTAGTATCATGAATTGTGTTCCAAAAGTTTCTCTTAAGTTTATCCGCATTCTTAAGTCCAGTAGTATACCAAGTTCCATCCTGCCGCTCTCCAACGCCAAGAATAATAACACCACCATTAGAATTGGCAAATGAGGAATACGACTCCCATAATGCTATAGGCAATCCACCTTCTGCCTTTTTCACTTCTCGGCAGTTATCTTCTTTATATTTATCAAAGTTCGATAAATCAAACAAATCTGACATATGAGATTCTCAGCTCCTTCCCTCCATATACATAAACGAATTCTCAAAAATTATCAATTCAATTTTTCAGCCCATTCTGCTTCCTTGAAGCCAACAAGCACAGTATCTCCATTTACAACAAGTGGACGCTTTACCAACATTCCATTTGTAGCAAGTAACTGAATCTGTTCCTCTTCACTCATTGTAGGCAGCTTGTCCTTAAGCTGCATTTCTTTATAAAGAAGCCCGCTAGTATTAAAGAACTTCTTAAGGGTCAGTCCACTCTTCCCATACCATTCCTTTAATTCGTCATAAGTAGGATTCACCTCTACAATATGGCGCTCAGTATATTTTATATTATGCTCATCCAGCCATTTTTTAGCCTTTTGACAGGTTGAACATTTGGGGTAACATATAAATAACATTTGTGATTGCTCCTTATCTTCATTTTCCATTGGCATAACTTGGCTAATATCTATATCTAGTGTATTAACAGTATACACTTTTGAACCTGTAATATCATAAACTCTTGTTTTCGCATCAACATCAAAAAGCAACACATTTGTACCAGTTGCTGATACTGCACTTTTAAACTTAATTCCATCAAAACCAAGTCTTTTAATATATTCACAGAGAAATTGTGTCGGTGCATACTCTATTTGATCTCCAAAATTAGGCTTAGAAAACTCTTCAGAAATTCTATGTAAGTCCGCAACTATAGAATACTCATCCTCCTTTATTTTTTCGGGCGAATATGTAAAATCAAATATCTTAGCATCTCTGATGATTTCTATAGTGGCTATGTTATACATTTTCTGCATCTGTGGCCGCATTTCCAATATTGCCGTTTTAATATCTTTTGCAGTATATAAATAGCTTATTCCTTTTGGATTAGCTCTCCCCTCTTTTGCATAAGCATTCGGCGGAGCATCAGAATTACTTTTATCAAAACCATAGAAGTCCTTTTTATTATTCAACAGATTATCTATTTTTTCTGTAATTCTTCTCCTCTTTTCCTCATCACCACATAGGTAAATGGACGCAATATTCATTGCTGATTCATTAAAAATGTCAGTAGCATCAAATTCTAAATTAGAAAACTCATCCTTCATTATCTCAGAAAGAGCTATTACCATATCATTTTTAAAGAAATCTTGTTCGGTATAATCTCGTGCACGATACAAAATATCACCTTTTGATATAGTACACGTTGCTTTTTCTGCGATATCAGATATCTTTTTTAGCAATTCACTTTCTGGAAAAAATCTGTTTTTTGTCTTTACTTCTTCTGCAAAACTTTCCCATAACTTTTGCGTATTGTAATCAATATACATCAATAGGATAAACAGCATAATAAACCAATACGTTGTTTCATCATCAAAATCCTTAAACGCTTCGATATTTTTATATTTGGATGCAAATTCTATCATTTCTTCTTTCGTAACAGATGCTTGTTCACTTATTGAATCATTTTTTGTTTTATTAATACTTTTCATTTTAAGCTAGTCTCCTACAATCCGAATTAGACTATCAATTACTATCGTGATGAAAAATTTTTTAATATTGTTTCATCATCATTTTCCATTGTTTCATCGGAATAATAACAAAAACTGATACTCTCATCGTTACTAAAATTGGTATATAAGGATGGTCTTAACAGTTTGGTCTTAACAGTTTGGTTTTATCAGCATTAAATTCGCTTCTATGCCCATTATTAGGATTTCTTCGAACTTTAATTACAATATATTTTACTTGGATCCTTCGAATCACTCTTACTCAAATCAAAGTGTGTTTCTGCAATGGTATTCAGTTGCTTAGCAATATCCGAAAAAGGCTTATTCAAATCTAATGTCCTGACCGAAATCTGGTTACCATGCATTTGATACACATTATCCGGTTGAATTTCCTCATCCGTTTTCGCATACAGCAGCATTCCGGAAACCTTGTGATCTTCGTCTCCAAATTCATAATCGCGATTCTTCACATACGTGAATATTTGGTACATATTGTTCGAATGGAGCGTGTGTTTTTCATACTGCGTTTGAGTTGTGTGACTATAATATTTCGCATCAATAATCAGTACGGTATTATCTTTTTGCAGATGAATATCACTCTGCATTACCGGCAGCATCGTTCTGATTCCATCGTCCACAGACCAAGGTATCTGAGAAGCACTGACTGACAGCTCAGGAAAATGCTTACTGTAATATTCAAGAATAAATTTCTCGTACAGCCTACACATACGTTGCTCATCCACAAAGGATGCAAGCCTATACTCTCCAGCATCTGTTGTGATAAGCATACCCTCAATTATCAGCTGACAAATGTTTATAAGCATCCGGTAGGTCTGATTGTTTCTCTGAAATCTGATGGATGACCATCGTATGGAGGTTGGTTCAATTAGATCAACGTTAGAAAAGAATAACATCTTCTTTTTCAGATCATCCCTGTACTCCGCCTTAACCTTTGCATTTCGCAGTAACAACATAACCGCCGTCTTGATTATTTGATTAAGAAGATTATTCTCAGACAACTCATCATAATCACATGTCAGTAGCTGCTTACGTGCCAGTCGATTCTTAATTGTTCCCGGCAGGTTAATCTTCCCGCGCATTACCGGAAGCTCCTCCTGACGGTTTATGTACTCCCGGTAGAGACCTTGTTTCAGCTGAATTCCAATTCCCTTCGCGAGAATCGCAGCCAATAGATCATACATCTCATCAAACGATTCAGCTGCTACATCATCATAGTTTTCCTGATTCAATGTTTGAAAAGCATAGGACAGCATATAATATATATTTTTGATGAATATGCTCTTATCTTTCGTCATTGAAATACACCGTGCAAGATATTCTCCCACCGCTGTAACTTTGAACTTTCGTCAAACCAGTATTCACTGAGCATCGGTAAAATATCAAAATCAACAACGTCCTTCATCCATTCTTCTGCGCAGTCATTCGCATTACAGAAATAGCTATGCCCTATGCAGAAGCCTTTACCCAGAGCCTTATCCTGAGCTATTTCCTTGTTGAGTTCCTTAATACGCTCAATGAGAGTGTTGAATGTTTCATTTGCAAAGCTATTCTGATAATTGATAAATCCTTCCGAATCAAAGCCTGGTTCCATATCGAAAAAGCTGAATCTACGTCTTAATGCATAATCAATCATTGCCAGACTTCGGTCTGCGGTATTCATCATTCCGATAATATGTAATCTCTTAGGTACTGAAAAACTCAGGCCATTATAAGCCAGCGTTGCTTTTTTATCTCGATAGTCTGCCTCTATCAGCATCAGCAGTTCTCCGAAAATCTTGCTCATGTTTCCACGGTTGATCTCATCTATGATGAAGAAATAGTCTTTATCTGGATGGTTTGCAGCCTTCTGACAAAAGCGATAGAAAATACCATATTTTAGCTCAAATCCATTTTCAACAGGCTTATAGCCCATCATGAAATCTTCGTAAGAGTAATTCTGATGAAACTGAACAAATTCGATACGATCGTCATCTACTTCGCCCATCACCGAATAGGCTAATCTTTTTGCTGCAAATGTCTTTCCAACTCCTGGCGCTCCTTGCAGAATAATGTTCTTTTTCTTTTTCAGAACCGCTGCAAGCCTATCGTATTTGGCTTCTGTCATATAGACTTCTCTTAAAAAATCTGTTTTCGTATATTCGGTATTGCCTTTCCCTGAAGGAGCCGGATTTTCCTCTCGGATCATGTCGATGATAAAATCATATTCTCCGCGTGTAAGCTTAAACAAGCTGCCCTGTGTCATAGAGAAATATTCCATTTTCTCAAGCTCTGAGCATTCTTTCAACGTCGAAAAATCAATAGGAGAGGAAAGGCCTTCTACTTTCTCAAAATAGATTTTCTGCCCATCTTGCTCCGCACTAACGCGCAGAATTGCAACGATCTGCTTTACTGGTGTCGATTCATAACCAATTACCATATCGCCAGCCTTAGCATCTAAAAAGTTCTGAAAAATCCTTCGTTTATTTCCATTATCGTTATAAAGGGTATAGTCCTGAACCTCACCAATTGGCATACTGGACATACTCCATATTTTAGGATTTGCATTTAGAAACCAGTAGCGCAACCCTGATGCATCGTTCTTCAGAAGTTCTTCTTTTGTAATGTTGAAATATGGTTTTAAGATGTAGTCTTCAAAGAGCTGCGTTTCACTTTTGGAAACAACAATGCAAGTCGAGTTTTCGTTTGGCGTCCACCACTTTTTATTTCCAGAATAGGCACTTGTATCACGAGACTCCGTAATAACCGTATAGCTTCTCTCATACCAGCCATCCTGCTTTTCTGGATTTTCATTTACTTCATCCGAATCAATACGTCCTAAAAGCCGTATGCTGTTTCCGCGGCACAAATAGAAGAAATCGCCTTTCTTCATTGTAGCCATAAAATCTTCGCCCTGAGATACTTTTGATTTACCCTTTGCAGCTGTATCCTTATGTACCACAATTACTTGTCTTTTTTCAAATGCTGCTGCCTCTACATCAGAAATACAGTCATTACCATGGCTTATCTTCCAGAAATTAGGCTCTAAATTTGCATACAAATTCACCTTAGACAAATCAACTCGTCCAAGAGCTTCTGCAAGCTCATCTCTAAGCTTCCAAACATAAGATCCTTCTTCATCCTTCTTGGCAGCCTTGCCAACATAAAGAACTGACCACCATTTACTTTCATCGTTGTCCCGCGACATTGTTGGGCAGTTTGTTTTATTTACAATTCTTCTGGCCAACGCTGATGATCCTGAATTATAGAAATTCTTACTTTCCCCATATTTTATCGCAAGTTGAGTGCAGGTAGCCTTCCCTCCATAATCAAGAATGCGCTTCATTATTTCAAGGCTACTGTCTGTAAATATATCCGCATCATTAAGCAATACTTCCCAATCATCGACTGATAATGCAGGAGTATAATCTGTCGGCCACCATTCATCTGATGTCGGTGCAGATTCATCTTTATTCAGGTATCGACTTATAAAGAATCCAACATCAATTGTCAGTGTTTTTAATTCTGGATCTGGATAGCATGTTCCCGTTATTTGTGATGCAAGCATATTTTTGAGTTCTTCATCTTGATTCAACTCGTCACAGATTTCATTATAGAAAGCAAAGAAATTACGAATGTTATCTGCATACGCGCCCTTCTTGAACGTATAATCGCTTTCCAGCTCATTGGAAACTGCCTTGATCTCTGTAAGTTTATAAATGTAATACTTATCCGGATAACGCAACCATAAATAGGTGCATATCGCATTCTCATACTGATAATGCTGTGCCGCGCCATTGCCATATCTTTCAAGAAGGCTATTCGATTTCTGCTTGAAGGAGTCGATACGTTCATACACATCTTTGCCTTCATCAAAGAGCTCGATGAACATTGCTCTGACTTCTTCCTGTGCTATCTCCGCAAACTTGATAATCATTTTGGCCGGAAAGTTATTTACTGAAGCCAGCAGATTGCCTGTCTGCGACAATGCCTTTGTAAGCATTGCCGCAAAATCATCCGCATTAACATCCCAGTTCACCTGAAAGCATTTCACAGCTTCCCACTTATATTTTTCGTCCGGCCACTGTGTCTGTATAAATCGTTTCTTGTATTCAACAAGCGCTGACTTTAGTCGCATTTTATTGAACATTACAAATCACCACCTTATCATTTTGCATTACGAAGACTCTTGTATATCTCATCTGAGAAAATACCAAGAACCTGCCGCTTCATCTCATCATTGGAGAGAAGCATGGAGAAGAAGTCCTGATTCTGTGACAATCCCTCAATCAAAGCGTCATCAATATCATCAAAATAGGAAAACTCAAAATCCTGCTGCGTATTGTTGCGTGCACTTGTCTTCAACTTTTCTGACTTCATCAAGATACCACGAATTTGCAGCATCGCTCTAACCACTAAATCATTGTCATAATTCTTACCGGTGCGGCTGTTAATTTCATCTATGATCTCAGATAGTCTCTTTTCCTTGTCTTCTGTCAACCCAAAATGCTCTGCTGTCGGGAGCTTCATAACCGGATTGGCAACAAGATCAGCCGACTTATGCTCTTCGCCCTTCTTCTGTACGAAATTAGTAGCCTTAATCTTTCCATCCAGATTAAAACCACCGCCTGGATGTTTGATATTAATATAAGCCAACAGATACGACACAAAATTATATTTCTTATGTAAGTCTGTATCTTCAAAGCTGGACACCTGCAGCAGAAATTCATAGAAGCGAACAAAACTTCTCATATCAGCTACACACTGGCGCTGCGTATTGTATTCATAATGTTCCATCAGCTTCTTGCTCTTCTGAAGGAAAAAGGTTAGTCTCTGTTTCTGCTTACCATTCACTTTGTCAGCATACAGGATATCATTAGCCGCTTCGATATCCGCAGGATCTAATATGCCGTAAGCATCAATCTTAGCTTCTTGATCATATACCGCACTCGGTGTTACAGAATTGGCCAGTAATGTCGTTGTATAAAATGGCGCGAAAGCAGATTTGATATCTTCATAGCTATTTACAAAATCCAGCACGAACGTCTTTTTATCATAAGGTGCACAGATACGGTTTAACCGGGACAACGTCTGTACCGCATTAACACCTTTCAGCTTTTTCAGAACATACATGGCACAGAGTTTCGGCTGGTCAAATCCGGTCTGATATTTATTTGCTACCAGGAGAACCTGATATTTATCCGTATCAAATTCCTTTGTAAGACGATCCTCTGGAAATCCATTCAAAGAGCTTTCCGTATGCTCCTGCTCATCATCCGGAAGCTTTACTTTTCCAGAGAATGCCACCAATGCATGAATGCCCTCGTATCCTTTCTTCGCAATGTAATCTTCAAATGCCTGACGATACTTTACTGCACTCTGACGAGAAGCGGTAATCACCATTGCCTTAGCCTGGCCGCCTAATTCCTGCATGACTGTGGTGCGGAAATGTTCTACAATCACTTCTACACGCTGCGCAATATTGGTATCATGCAATTCTATGAAACGTGCAATCTGGCGTTTCGCATCATTGGTTTTACAGCGCGGATCATCCTCAATTTCTTTGTTAATCTGATAGAAAGTAGAATACTCCGTATAATTCTGCAGTACATCCAGGATAAATCCCTCTTCAATCGCCTGCTTCATGGAATATACATGAAATGCTTCCTTCTGGCCCTTTGTGTTCTGATGCCCAAAAAGCTGAATCGTGGTAGGCTTCGGTGTTGCTGTAAAAGCAAACATCGATACATTGGCCTGCTTACCATTCCGCTTGATTTCACTGGAAATCATATCTTCCACATCCGCTTCCGTATCTTCTCCGGATCCAAGCGTCATCGTAA
>ENA-OOQX01000599-OOQX01000599.1-human-gut-metagenome-genome-assembly--contig:-NODE-599-length-13206-cov-2.465972_pt1 | contig 13206 bp, 14 predicted proteins | sample MGYA00241267_ERZ501173 | MGnify/ENA primary metagenome ERZ501173 (study PRJEB25962, sample SAMEA2042500) | human gut metagenome | biome: human gut; feature: human-associated habitat; material: faeces... | reverse complement strand
TTAAGTATTTAGTATAAAAAAATAATAAAAATCAGAATAAAAAATTCTGATTTTTATTATTTTTTTATCTTTCTTCATCTTCCTTAACTTCATTTTTCTCTATTTCATTGATCTTTAATGCTTTTCTTATACATTCTTTAAAATAATCTTCTTCCATAATATCAACATCTACATTTATACCATTTATATTTCCGTCTAATATTGCTTGTCTCATAACAATATTTATATCTGATGGAGTACTTTTTACAAACTCTTTGTAGCTATCATGTACACCAGAATTAGAAGCTTCTTCTTTAGGTACAACATACCAAAAATCATTTATTCCAGTCAATTCTTTAAATCTAGGAATACTAAAACATTTAATACCACTTAGTTCATCAGTTATTGATGCTGCTTTCATAGATGTATATGCTATTACATTTTCATTATTTTCTTGTAATAAATTTGCTAAATATGCTTTTGTTTCTGTTACATCAACAGCAGCTTGTCTATCAATGCTTTCATCCCCGATTTCGACATCTATTACTAGTGGCATCAAATTATATCTTGGATTAATTGATTTTAATGATTCCTTAAAATTTGTTATAAAATTATATTCACTTTGTGCTTCTTCTTCATTAAGACTTTCAGAATAAAAATATAAACCATAAGGTATTCCCAATTCCTCACATTTTTTTATAGTTTGCATTGCAATATCATTACCACGAATTACATTACTATCAATCATCATAGCTCCTATTTGAATCATAACATAATTTATTTTTGATGATTTTACATCATTCACATCGTATAAAATCCCCAAATTTGATGTTTCAACTACGCTTTGACTAATTCCATTTTTAGCCATTATTTCCATATCATCTGATGTAGCAGCAGAAACATCTATTCCTGTTATTCTACCAGTTTGATTTCTTTCTACATTATTTATAATATCTTTATATATTTCCATATTAGATAACTTAGACACATCATCATTATTTTTTTCTACGTCTTTTAAATATTTTGAAGCAATATATCCAACTTGATTATTTACTTTAACTTTTATCCAGTTAAAACCGTCACATTCAATTGGATTATTAAAATTTTGCTCTAAAATTTTAATAACTTTATTTGATTCAATTTCCATTACTACTTCACGGTCAAGTCCTGCAGCTTTCGCTCGGCAGCAGCTCCATCTGATCGACAATGGGAAGTATCAATTTTCTTTTCTACTACAATGTCTTCTAAATAACTTTCTGCAACCCATCCTTTTATATTTTTATCTTCCTGTTTAAATATAATTTCAATCCATTCTCTTCCTTCATTTGTAGCTCTATTTCCAGTTGCTGTAATTTGGCTTCCAGACGGAATATCAGCTATTATATCGGCTTCTGTAGATGGCTCCATTCTACAATTTAATGGAACTTTATCATCAATTTCTGTATTTACTTTTTTATTTATATCTTTTATGTATTCATCTTGATTTATTTCATAACTTTTTTCTTGTTCTTGCTCTACGGTATTTGTTTCATTTTCTTCTAGCTCAGTAGTTTCCTCCTTAGGCACTACTAAACTAATTTCTAAATTTGACATAGTACTTAATACTTTATCATCAAATTTTCCATCCTTAATACAACCTTCTTTCTCTAGTAAATCATCTCTCACATATCCTTGATAAATACCATCTTGATTTACTTTTATAACAGGTATCCATGAAAAACCATCATCTGCTGAAACATACTTAGTACCAGCCAATACAAGTTCATCGTTTCCTAGAGTAGATACAATTAACGAATCATTTATTGTTGGTTTTGATCTTAAGTTTGCACCTTCATCTGGTATTGTTCTGTACACATATTTGTATTCTTTTAACACATCTTCAGAAATAAAATATTTACTTTCTTTTAAATATTTTGAATCTACCTGACCCTGTATTATCTCATTATATGGTGAAATATATATAACATCATTTTTTCCTTTTTTTATGTTATTGTCTACAATAATAAATTCATTATTATCTATAAAAGATATATTTCCATCATCTAATATAATAGGAATTTTATCATCATATTCATCATCTAATACGTCATTAGCTTGTACTAATCGATAAGAATCATCTTTTTGGTTATAATGAGCTATCCCAACTGTACCTCCAGCTACAGCTAGAGTAGCTGCAGTAGCAATACTAATTTTTCTCCCTATTTTTTTTCCAAGAAACTGTCCAATTTTTTCTCCTAAAAATCTAAATTTTTCCTTCATTTTTTACTCCATTTTCCTTCTTATATATTCTTTTTTAGCATTTTAATCTCAGTATCTTTTTTATTAATTATATCAATATACATTTTTTCAGCTTTTTCCATAATTTTTTTAACTTCTTTATTATATAAAATAATTTTCTTATTTCTCTGTTTATAGATGTTTTTCTCGTTAATTCTATTGTTATAATTTCTTAACTTGTTTAAAGATATTAAAAGATTTTGTTTCTGCATCTCATTCACTATTTTCCTCCTTTCTTATAGTGTAGTGTTCCCTTCATGTTAACATAATTTTTATTTTTTTGTCAACTTATTATATTCCTCTTGTTTAAGTTTTTCTTTTAAATCAGAATCATATTTATTATATTTTTCCATTAAAATCAAAAAATACACTTTCGAAAAGAAAGTGTATTTTAATATTTTTATTTGCTATATGCTTTAATTAGTTCAATTCAAAGTTAGATTTTTTTAATAATTCTCAGCCTTTATTTCAAAGAAAGATTGTGGATGTTCACATACTGGACAAACCTTTGGTGCTTCTTTTCCTATGCAGATATGTCCGCAGTTTCTACATTTCCATATTTTATCTCCATCTTTGCTGAATACTAATTCATTTTCAACATTATCTAATAATTTTAAGTATCTTGCTTCATGCTCTTTTTCTATTTTTCCAACTTCTTCAAATAAAAATGCAATATGGTCAAATCCTTCTTCTTTAGCTTCTTTGGCCATTCTGTCATACATATCTGTCCATTCAAAGTTTTCTCCAGCTGCAGCATCAGCTAAGTTCTGAGCTGTTGTTGGAATATCTCCTCCACATAATAGTTTGAACCATAATTTTGCATGTTCTTTTTCATTGTCTGCTGTTTCTTGAAATATTGCAGCAATTTGCTCATATCCTTCTTTTTTTGCTTTACTTGCAAAATATGTGTATTTATTTCTTGCTTGTGACTCTCCTGCAAAAGCGTCCATTAAATTTTTTTCTGTTTTTGATCCTTTTAATTCCATAATTTTTCCTCCTATTTTTAATTGTTCTGTTACAATATATCACAAAACGCTTTTTTTTTCAATCAAATTTTGATATTTTTACTTTATTTTGAGCAATAACGACAAAGTATTGCTTCTAAGCCTATTTCTAAAGATATTAATCCTATTTTATAGTTTGCATCTAAATCTATTAGTGCTTCTAATACTTCTCTTAATTCTTGTGTTTCAAAATATCTTGCTTGTGTTTTATATTTGCTTACTAAGAATAGTTGATTTGGTTTTAAGTTCATTGCTGTTGCAACATCTTCATTATATTTTTCTGCAATTTTTATAATATATAGTTTTTTAAAATGGTTATATAATGTTATCAATATTTTTTGTATTGGTTCCTTGTTTGATATAAGCCCATTATATACTTCTAATGCTTTTGATGTTTCTTTTTTACCTAAATTATCAGTTAAGTCAAATATTACAGCTTGTATTTGCTTAGTGCATAGTAAATCTATATCCTGTTTTGTTATATTACTGTTTTCGCCTTTATACTCAATAAGTTTTCTAAGTTCATTTATCAAGTCTTGCATACTAGTTCCACAGCATTCTACTAAATATTTTGCTGTTACATCATCTATGTTTACTTTATATGCCACTGCTATTTTCTTTATATTTGCAATTAAGTCTGGCAATTTTAAAAGTGCAAATTCTTTTACTTCTCCTACTTTTTCAATTGTCTGATATAATGCATTTTTGTCAACTTCTTGTTCTACAAATATTAAATCTACTGTGTTTTTTAGTTCTTGTAAATTTTCCTGTATATATTTAGCTATTTTTTCATTTAAAGGTAATTTTATGTCATCTGCTTTTTTCTTTTTTGAATCTGATTTTGTTGTCTTTTTTTCTTTTTTGAAAATTCCTGTGTTTTTGGCAATTATTAGTTTTTTGTCAAAGCCAAAAGCTGGTGTTTCTAGGTCTGCAATTAGTTCTTCTACATTTGTATCGTCAATTTGAATAAAGTTTATGCCTAATATTAGTTGTTGATATTCTTTTTTTATTTTCTTTACTCGTGTTTCTAGTAAATATGTTTCTTCACCATAAAACAAATATATTGCCATAACAAATTCCTTTCATTATATTTATAGTTTTTCAGCAAATTTAGCTGAGTGTGCATGACATATTGCTGCTGCCATGCTGTCTGTTGTGTCATCTAGTTTTGGTAAGTTTTCTACCTTTAATATTGTTTTTACCATTTTTTGTACTTGTATTTTATCTGCTCTTCCATAGCCAACTACTGCTTGTTTTATTTGAAGTGGAGTATATTCATATGTAGGTACTCCTTTTCTACAGCCTACTACAAGTATTACACCCCTTGCTTGTGCTACGTTTATAGCAGTTTTGGCATTGTTATTAAAAAACAACTCTTCAACTGATATTGCATCTGGTTTATATGTGTCTATTATTTCTTCTAGGTCATTATTTAGTTTTAATAGCCTTTGTGGAAACGACTCACCAGCTTTGGTGAGTACGGCTCCAGATGTTATTAAGTTGAATTTGTTGCCTATATAATCTATTATGCTATATCCTGTTATTGCAAAACCAGGATCTATTCCTAAGATTCTCATTTATTCCTCTTTTCTATAATTCTAAATACTTCTGCCACTGACCACGCCTGTGCAAATGCACCTTTGGCTTCATATGGTTTTGCAGAATCATATAGCTCACTAATACTTCCAACTGTTGAACGGTTATACATTTCGTTATAAAATGTATCTTCTACATTTTGTGCAAATTTAGAATATTGTTCTTCTAATTCTTTCTTTTTAGTTTTATTTTTTTCTGCACTTATTATATTTAAAAAGCTATCTGAATATATGCCTAAAAGCCATGGCCAAGTAATACCTTGATGATAGCTCATATCCCTTTTTATTTGGTCACCTTCATAAATTTCTCTATAACATTTTTCACCTTTTGCAAGTGTTTTTAATCCATATGGTGTTAATAATTTTTTGGTAACTGTTTCAAAAGCTGTTTTTGCTTCAACTGAATTTGGTTCAACTACTGGATAGTGTAGTCCTATTGCAAATAGCTGATTTGGTCTTATTGAATTATCGCCTACTAAATCGTCAAAGCATTTTCTCTTTTTATTATAGAATTTTTTTATAAAGCTCTCTTTGCATTTTTTTGCAAGTTCTGCATACTTCTTAGATAACTCTTTTTCTTTATATAAGTTAGCAAAGCTTTCCATTATTTTTAAAGCATTATACCATAAGGCATTTATTTCTATTGCTTTTCCATTTCTAGGTGTTACTACGATATTTCCAATTTTTGCATCCATCCAAGTATTTTGTATCTGTGGAGTTCCTGATGATAATAACCCATCTTCATTATCTAAGTGAATATTGTTTCCATCTAAATCAATTCCATTTATATATTCTTCTATTATTCTTTTTAATGTATCATATAGCTGATTTTTTAAAAACTCATAATCATGTGTATATTCCAAATATTTTCTTACTTGTTCAAATAAAAGTAGTGATGCATCTGCACTGTTGTATAACGGTCTTCCATCATATTCTGAATATCCATTTGGAACTAATCCATATCTTATATCTCTTACAAATGTTAACAGTACTTCTTTTGCGACTTGAAATCTTCTAGGTATTAGTGTTATTCCTTCAAATGCAATCAAAGCATCTCTGCCCCAATCCAAAAACCAAGGATATCCTGCAATTATTGTATATAGGGCAAATGCTGGCCTATATGCGATAAAATTGTCTGATGCTATTATATAATCTCTCATAAACATTTTGTATTTTGGACTATACTCTTTTTTAGGTTCTAACAAATATGAATCATATAATTCGCTAGTTATTCTTACAATTTCTTTGTTTATAATATTCTTTCCATCTAATTCGTCTATATTTTCTTCTAGAGAGCAAATAAATGTAATAAATTTTTCTTCGTTTGCTCTTAATTTTATTTCAAATACTCCAGGAACCGCTAAGTTTTCCTCTGCACCTTGTCCTCGTTTTTCTTCTTCCAAGTAATACATATTTCTAAAGGTATCATTTATATGCTCTACATATTTACCTTCTGACAATTTCATATATACTGGCATTTGATTATTTATTATTAATTTTACTTTTGTATCTTTTATTTCTTGTTTTAGTTCGAATTCTGCATTTGGCGTTGTCGTATGAAAATCTCTAAAATTCACAATCGGTGCTATTTTAAACTTAGTTCTTTTTTCATTATTTTTTATATTGTACAATACACAGACTGTGTTTTTACCATATTCCATACATATGTATTTTTTTATAATTGCTCCATCAACTTCATATGTGAATATAGGAATATACTCTTTTTCAAAAGCTTTTAAATATTGGTAGCCTTTTGAAATATAGTCTTTTCCAATATTAGAATATATAGGATATTCTTTTTCTCCACTTTCAAAGCTTTCGTCAACTTTAGATAATATTAAATGTCTATTTTCTGGTGGATTTAATGGAGCTACTAATAAGCCATGATATTTTCTAGTATTTATACCCAAAATAGTTGAACTGCTGTAGCCTCCCAATCCATTTGTAACTATCCAATCTTGTTTTAGTGCTTTTTCAAATTCAAAATTTTTGTATTTCATTTGTGTATCCCCTGTCTTTTGTTTTATTTCTTCTTAGTCTTTTCTTTTTTTACTTCTTTAAGAAATTCTTGTTTTTCTTTTTCTTCTTGCTCTTTTCTTACTTTTAGTTTTTCGTCTGATTCTTGAATTGAATTTATTCTTTCTTGATATTTTTCAAAGAATTTGCTTTTTCCTCTTTCTTTCTTCTTTTTTGTTTTTCTCATATTGTCATTTTTCTTATTTTCTTTTAAAGATTTTTTTGCTTCTTTTAGCCTATCATTTAATAATACATATTTTGTATCATTTTGCATATCTTTGAATTTTAAATCATCACAAATTAATTGAATTATTGATGCTGCAATTGCATCTGGGTTGTGACGAATACGGTCGCCTACAACATATGATAAATCTCTTTGCATTAAATATACATCTTGTTCTTTTGCTTTTGCTGCATCTATTTGAACAAGTTCTTGTCCTTGCATATTATATTTTCTAACATATTCAGGAATTAACTCTCCTGTATCGTAAATACAATATTTGATAACACCTTTACCTGCATGGTCATTTATTGCTTTAATATGGTCTGATAAAGTGTAATTATCTGTTTGACCAGTTGTTGTCATAATATTACTTACATAAATTTTAAAGGCAGGACTTTCTTTTATTGCTTTTGCCACTCCATTTACTAAAAGGTTTGGTATGACGTTAGTATATAAACTTCCTGGTCCAATAACAATTGCATCAGCTTCCTCAATTGCTTCTACTACACCTGGTGCCACTTTACAGTTTGTAGGATTTATAAATATACGATTTATTTTACTAGTTTTTGAATTTACTATTTCAGGTATTTTATCTCTACTTTCTATTACTGTTCCGTCTTCTAATTCTGCACAAATCTGTATTGGTTCTAAGGTTACTGGTAGTACTCTACCTGTAATATTTAATACATTTTTAGTTTGTTCAACAGATTTTGCAAAATCTCCATAAAGCTCTTTCATCCCTAATAAATATATATCACCAAAAGATAAGTTTTTTAATTTACCTTTTGAAAAGTTCATATTCATAATTTTTTCCATTGTTTCTTCATCTTTAGCAAGTGCTACCAAACTTTCCTTTATATCATCTAGTGGCATCGTACCCAATTCTTTTCTTGATTCTGGTATAATTTCTCCATAGTCAGATACAGTAACTATAGCTGTTAAATTATCTGTGTAATTCTTCAATCCCTTTAAAACAGAATTTAGTCCTGTACCTCCACCTATTGCTACTATTTTAGGTCCTTGGTCATATACTTTTTTATTATATATTAAAGTGTTAACCTTTGTGTCTTCGTTTTCTACTCTATTATCTGTTTCTTGTACTAATAGTTCTAGTGTCCTTTTTTGCATATGAATCATACCTAAAATTACAAATACAAACCCTACAACAAAACATGCTATAATTTTAGCAAGTGGCCAAAAATCTAGCCTTTCAGCTGTCAGAATACTAGACATTCCATAACATGCTAATACAATTCCTATTAATATCAAAAATATCCATCTTTTCATTTTAGTACTATTACTAAACCATTTAAAAAAACCCTTCATTATTTAAATCCCTTCTCCTAATAATTCAACTTCTAATTCAATTTGTTTACCCGTTTTTTCTAATACTACTTGTTTCACATGATTTACCACATTTAAAACATCTTGTGCAGTAGCATTTCCTAAATTAACCACAAAACCTGCATGTAGTGTTGATACTTGTGCATCTCCTGAGGTATATCCTTTAAGTCCACACTCATCAATTAGTTTTGCTGTAATAAAGTCAGCACCTCTTTTGAATGTGCTTCCTGCTGATGGCAAGTTTAATGGCTGCTTCTCTTTTCTGCTTTGAGCATATTCATCCATCTTTGCTTTTATTTCATTCTCATTACCAAATGGTAACTTTAGTGTTGCTTTTATTATAATTTCTTTTGAGTTTGTAAATCTACTATGACGATATGAAAATTCACACTCTTCATTTGTAAGAATATTTATTTCACCTTTTTCATTTAACACAGTTACATTTTTTACAATGTCTTTCATTTCACCGCCATATGCCCCAGCATTCATTCGTATTGCTCCACCTATGCTGCCAGGAATGCCTGCTGCAAATTCAAAACCTGAAATTCTTTGTTTTAATAAAATTTGAGCTAAAGCTCCTAACATAGCTCCTGCATCAACTTCTATTAATGCATTTTCATGTTTTTCTACTTTTATTTCTTTTAATCCTATTTGTAATACAATACCTCTTATTCCTTTATCTGATACTAATACATTGCTTCCATTTCCAAGTATGGTAAGTGGTATATTGTTTTCTTTTGAAAATTTTATAACGCATTTTATTTCTTCTATGTTTTTTGCTATAACAAAAACATCTGCATTTCCACCAATTTTAAAATTGGTATGTTTTTTCATTGATTCATCTATTTTTACAATGCCTTGTTTAATTTCATTTGTTAGTAATTCATAGATTTTTTGTTTTTCCAAAGTTATATTCCTCCTTTGATTTTACTTCTAAATTTTATCATTTTTAAATATATATTACAAGATATATTTTTCAAAAAAATATATTCTTGTTTTGTTAAAAATTTATTAAAATTGTTGCAAATTTTGTAGAATATTGTATAATTAAGTTATAGTTAATATTAAGGAGGAATTATTATGTTTTGTAAACAATGTGGAAAGCCAATTGATGATGGGGAAGAACTTTGCGAAGATTGCAAAAAGGTTATAAATAATGAAACGACTAGTGCTCCAGAACCTGAAGTTAAAGAAACTGCTAATACTGGAAGTTCATCTTCAAATCCTAATGCTAAATCAAAAATTGCTGCTGGATTACTAGGTATATTCTTAGGTGCTTTTGGTGTTCATAACTTTTATTTAGGTTATACTGGAAAGGCTGTAGCACAACTTTTAATCACTATATTAAGTTGTGGAGTTTTATCATTTGCTTCAGGAGTTTGGGGCTTAATTGAAGGTATTTTAATTTTAACAGGAAGTATTACTGTTGATGGAAATGGTAATGAATTAAGGGATTAATTAAATGAATAGGATAAAAAATTTTATTATATTAGTAATTTTAATAATTTTTTTATATACAATATCTATTCTACCAGTAACTTGTTTTTTTAAATCAGTTACTGGTATTTATTGTCCTGCTTGTGGAATGACTAGAGCTTTTAGATCAATTTTAAATTTAAATTTTTTGGATGCTATATACTTTAATATTTTAAGTATACCATTATTTATTTTTATAGCTTATTTTTCTTTTATATTAGTTATTGATTTGATAAAAAATGAATTTGTTTTTATTCCTAATTTATTAGAGTTTTTTAAAAATTACTATTGGATATTTTTAATCTTGCTGTTTATTAGCTTTATTTTTAACAATCTCAAATAGTTATATAAAAATAAAAAAACTAACTTTTAATAAGTTAGTTTTTATTTTTAGCTAAATTTGTGAAAGTATTACAAATACAAAATAGCTAAATATTGCAGCAGCTGAAATAACTATAGAGCCTACTTCTAATGCTCTTGACTCTTTTTTTGCACCTTCTTTAGCTTCTGTTGTGTCTTTGTCATATGCAGATGTAACGGCTATTATAATTCCTATCATTGCTATTGCAAAAGATGCTAATAACAATTGTGGAAAAAAAGACATTATAACAGCTATTATACTTACTCCAAAAGCAATTATTCCTAACATGGCTATTCCTCCTTCTTTTGTATATATTCGTTTAAATTATATCATTAGGTTTTTATTTTGACAATATTTTTTGTTAAATCAATATATTTTTTTGTTACTAGATAATGATTTTTAATGTGAATATCGAAAAAAAGCTTGAAATTATAACAAAATTTGTATATCTTCTAAAATCACTTTATTGTATTCTAAATATCCGTTTATTATAACAACATCTTCGTGTTTCAAATTTGCATAAACATAATCTGCCTTTTCATCATATGTAATTACATTTATCTCTTGTTTATCACACATCGTCATAACTCCAAATCTAGCTATTGAAATATGTTTAGAATTTAATATAAAATCAAATTTAACCTCTGTTATTACTTTTCCTATTATAAATACTTCATTCATTTTTAATACCTTTTATTAAAATTTTGCATATTATGTATATTCTGCTTGGCCTACTAATACATAATTTGCTGATACTTTTTTACCTAAATTAGGAAGGAATAAATCTCTTTAATACTAATACTTTCTCTGTATATATTCCTTAAAATATATAATCTGGAATTGTATTAGAGTGAGGGCCTAAAGGAAATGTTGTTGTTACTGTTAGTCGCATTGTTGTTGTTACGATTACTCGTGTAGTTGTTGGAATTGTTGTAGTTGCCTCCTCTATTAGTACAAGGGTAAGCATTACTGCTATTCGTGTTAGTGCTGTTTTGATTTATCCCTATTTATACATTACTCATCTTCTAAGTAAAATATCTTTTTTGTTAAATTATTAACATTTGCAATTTTTAAATATCCCAAATGTCCTGCTAAATACTTTTTAGCTTCTTTGCTTGTTAATTTTCCTTCTCTTATATAATATTTTAATTCTTTTACTTTTTTCTTTAGTTTTCTTTTACCTTTATCTCGTATTTTTAGCCTATATTCATTTATTTTATAACCGCAAAAATTCACTCCTTGTTTGCTTTTAAATATTTGTGTTTTTTTATTTAGCTCTAATTCTAAGTTTTCTTTTAAGAATATTTTTATGTTCTCTAGTATTTCTTTTGCTTGCTCTTTTGTTTTTATTAAAATAATTCCATCATCCATGTACCTATAATAATACTCGCAATGTAGTTTATGTTTTATATACTGGTCTAGTTCATTTAAATATATATTGGCAAACATTTGTGAAGTATAGTTTCCTATTGGTAAGTTTTTTATACCTTCATTTGAAAATACTATTTCATTTATTAACCATAATAATTTTTGATCTTTTATTTTCTTTTTCAATATTCTATATAATATATTTTTATTTATATTTTCAAAATATTTCTTTATATCCATTTTTAGTATATAGTATTCATTCCATGTTCTTTTACAATGTAGCATTGCTTTTTGCACATCCAAACAAGCTTTATGCATACCTCTATCTTTTAAACATGCATATGTTGTTGATATAAATGTTGGTACAAAATACGGAACTAAAAAATTATCTACCACCCACCTATGTACTATTCTATCTAAATATCTACTTTTTTCTATTTTTCTTACCTTTGGTTCTGTTATATAAAATACTGTATACCCTCCATGTTTATATGTTTTAGTTTTTAATTTTTCATATAGCCACATAATATATTCTTCTTGTTTTAAGTTAAATAATATAACATCTTTTCTGTAACCTTTACCTTTTCTACTCAATTTATGTGCTATCATAAGTTTTTCATATGTCAGTTGTTTATCAAATTCATTCCTTATTGTTTTTGACATAATATTTTATTAAACCTCCAACTATTTTCCCTATTTCACCTACTTTAGTTATTGAAACATTAAACTTTTTATCATTTATCCATTTGTTTTTATACATTATTCTTAAGTAAATTCTTTGACAATTTAGTTCTGCGTCTATCTTGTTTATATATTCTAACCTTTGTTCTTTTTCTATTTTGCTAACATACAAAATATATTCTAGTAATTTATACATTGAACATTTATATTCATTACCTATACTAAACTTTTCTGTTCTTGGAAGTTTTATCAAGGTTTCTAACATATATTGTATATACTCCTGCATTTTAGGAATTAGTTGCAATTGCTCATTATTTATTTTTTCTAATACTTTATTCACACCCTTTTAACTCCTGTTCTAACATTTTTCTAAAAGCATTCATGTATTTATCTTCTGAATACCTTCTAAGTCCTGAGCACAGTAGACAATTTTGATTTGGTCTTTTTTCTTTATGATATTCTCCATCATTTCTACATTCTTCTACCAGCATTTCTTTTTCATTGTTAAAATGATATACAATATATGATACATTTAGTCTGTCTAGCCTTTCCAAATATTTAGGCAAACTCATTTCTGGTATTCCTACTTTGCATACATTCTCTGAAAAACAAGTACATTTTAATTTTAATACATTATTTAAGAAAATGGCATCTTTTCCTGTTGCTATATAAAAGACACCTGTTTTAATAAGCACTACTCTTTGATTATTTTTTTCCTGTAATAATTCTAGCATTGTACTAAAACTCACTCTTATCACCCCTTTGCAAAAATTTATATACGTTTCGCCTTTATTGTGCTTGCAAATTTGCAAACGCAATAAAGGCGCCCCGCTAGGGGCGCCTTTTTGATGCGCTAAAGTACGTGTTAAGCACATTAGTGCT
>ENA-OOQX01000589-OOQX01000589.1-human-gut-metagenome-genome-assembly--contig:-NODE-589-length-13364-cov-2.161845_pt1 | contig 13364 bp, 6 predicted proteins | sample MGYA00241267_ERZ501173 | MGnify/ENA primary metagenome ERZ501173 (study PRJEB25962, sample SAMEA2042500) | human gut metagenome | biome: human gut; feature: human-associated habitat; material: faeces... | reverse complement strand
GGAAGAATCAGAGCCGCAGAAGACCCGCGAGGCGGTTATGCAGGCACAGCTTGATGCTGTTCGTAAAGAGGAGATGGAAATCCGCCTTCGTGAAATCCGTGAACGCGAAAAGAAAATTCTTGACCTCACGAATGAAATCAAGAATTTAAAGGTTATAATTGATCAGAAAGAACAGCAGATTCTCACTCTTAGGGGCAGGGTTTCTGCTCTTGAAGACCAACTTCAAGAGGTTAAGAAAGAGCTCCAGCAGACAAAACTCAAGTTGATGGAGGCAGAAAAGAGAATTGCCGAGCTTGAGGAAGAAAATCAGCAGTTAAAAGATACTATTGAAGAGTTGAATAAAACGATTGATGAACTCAATCAGACTATTGACACACTCAATAAAAAAATAGTAGAATTAAATAACAGAATTCTCGTGCTTGTGCAGGAGAATGCTCGTTTGCAGACAAAGGTGAAAGAGCAGGAAGCTGTTATCGCCGAGCAGAAGGCTCATATTGCAGAGCTTGAAACTCAGGTTGCCGAGCAGCTTGCAAAGATTGCCGCTCTTACGGAAAACCTTGAAAAGTGCCGTGCGCAGATTGAAGAGGATAACCGCAGGATTACCGACCTAACCGAGAAAAATGAAAATCTTACGGAAACACTTCAGAATGAGCGTGTTCAGCACAGGGACACAGTCAATAAAATGAATGCCGATTTTGCTGAAGAAAAGCAGCAGATGAACGACGCTCATTCGGCAGAGGTTGAATCGCTTAACCATAAATTCAACGATGCAGAGGTTGAACATAACACTTATGTAGCAAAGCTGAATGCGGATTTTGCCGCAAGGGCAAATGAAACCGAGCAAAAGCATCTTAAAGAGCTTGCAGATAAAGAAGAAACTCACAAGAAGGAACTTGTTGAAATTAAGGAAGCCAACCTTAAATCATCAGCCGCAAGCAATGCCGCTCACGCTTCTGAGCTTAAAAAGGCTTATAAGTCGGTTGACAAAAAGGTTGAGCTTGCAGAAAAAGCTTGTGAAAAGCGTATGAAAGCCAAGGTTGCCGAGGTTAAAAAAGAGGCTCAGGCTGAAATTCGCAAAGCCGAAAAGAAAGCAAGCGAAAAAATCAGCCTTGCTAAGGATGAAATTAAATCTGTCAAGGATACAGGCGATTTGTTCGTTCGTGACTACGGTTTCGGCAGTGTTGCAGTTGTTTCAAAATATGCCGATGAGCTTGTTAAGTTCGGCAAAGCTACTGTTGCAGATGAGCTTATAAACGCACAGAAAAGCGTTAGATCTCTTTGCATATGCAGAAGTAAAAAGGGTGTTGTGCTTGCAGGCTTTTCACAGAGCGGCGCAAGCGTATATAATGTTTATAAAAAGCAGGCAGATCTTACTGTTGCATTTAACGATTTGTGTTCAATGCTGAAAGGTATGAGCAATCTGCCGATTGTAATTACATTCTCCGGTGTTGACAGACCGTTTGTGATGAATTTTGAAAACATTGTAAGAGATGCAACCAAAAGAAAAACAACTGTTTTCCATAACAAAACTCTGAAAGCAAACGGATTTGTTTCAGTTTACTTTGGTAAAGAATAAGGGGCAAAAATGAAAAACTCTACTGCGCCCAACAGAAAAACGGGCAGAATGATTGCTAAAAATTTAATAGTTCTGTTCACTGTTGCACTTGCCGGCTTTTGCGGCATTCAGGCGTGGTTTACGGATAACCGTTCAGCCAAAGCCAACGGTATAGAGGTTGAGTGTCAGGCACCTGACGGTATTGAAATTGCTGTTGTTGGGCACGGTGACCCCGCTCCTACCAAATATACAGTGGGTAATATTACGCTTAATAAAACTGATTACCCATTTCTTGAGAAACTTCAGTTGACCGAAATAACCGGTGACGGTACATATTTTAGCAAACCGTCTTTGATTCAATCAGGCGGTCAAGCCCATGTTAATCCAGATGGAGAGTGGAGTGAGCCTGCTGCAAATGAGCATTATTTGTCATTTGACCTTTACATTCGTTCAAAATCGCAGTATAATATATCAATAGGCAAAAAATCAACAATAAAACCGGATGCTCCTCAACTCACAACTCAAGACGGTACGGGCATTAAAAATAAAAGCAAGTACGGTAATTTTTCAAGAGATTCCGTAGTTGGTGCGGTAAGATTTTCGGTTGTTGACTATAAATCCGCTCCTCCTTCAAAAAAGCTCCTGTGGTTGCCGGCTCCGAATATCTTGTTGAAGCAGACGACTGACGAGTACACTTTGTCAGTCGATATGCCAAGCGGAGAATCGTACAGTCATGTATACTATGACACGAATAGAGTACAACACACAGTCAGCAGTACTGATGTTGATAAGGCGTTTGTTGTGAATAATGATGGTTTTGACGGCGGAAAATTTACCTATGAGCTTGGTCAAAACCAAAACATTGCACAACTTAACAAGTCCTCAGAAAATGATCAATTCTACAGTGCTATGGTAACCTGTAATATGTGGATTGAGGGCGAAGACGCAGAGGCAAGACTTGCTCTTGTAAACGGAAAGTTTAAAGTTAATCTTGTATTGACAAAAGAAAGTTGATTTTATTTAAAGTAGGAAAGGGGAATTTTTGATGAAGTTGAAAGATAAGTTTTGTGACTTTCTCAACGGTTTAGTTGACTCAAGACTGAATAACACAAAAAAGGTCACAACTTCATATGTTGCTCTTTTTCTTGTTTTAAGTATTTTCGCAGTATCTACCTTTTCATGGTTCACAATAAGAGATACGGCAACTATTGATTCAGATACCTTTTCTCTTGAATCTGCTGCCGGAATGAGAGTTAATAAGGGTGAAGAAATAAGAAATACAATCACCGTAAAACAGGCAAAGCTGAAAGAAGCATCAAGTGTTGACGGTCGTAATATGTTTTTTCCTGTAGATCGCGGATACGGCGATAAAGGGCAAAGCGTTGACACAAGCGAAATGAAATTTCGTGAAGGCACAGTAGGAGATAAAAATAACGGATACATATACAGCGATTTTACCCTTACCGGTCAAACAGGCGGTCAGGTTGAAGTATATGTAAAAAGTTACAAAGTTGAGGTAACAAATAAATATACAAAAAAGACAGAAGTTTATGACGGTGCAACACATATTACTGTTGACGGCAACAAAAAGCCATCGACATATCTGGCATATCAGAATCCTTGCCCAATAAGGATTGCATTCATCAGAAACAGTGCTGAGGCTTCGACCGTTATTGATCCCACTGCAATTATTGACAGCTATGCTGACGAATGTCAGGCAGTAAGCTCTGTTAATTCGCTCGGCTCGGCAACAACCACTCAAGCAAAGGGCAGGTCATTTTCCGACTACTATTTCGGTACAGGTGCTCCTCTTTTTACTCTTGACGGTCTTAAATCCCAAAACATAACCATGGTTGCGTGGCTTGAGGCAACCGGAGAGAACTGTGACGCTTACGAGGGTCAGAATGTGTCAATTACAGTTGAACTTGAAAGTAACTGGAAAGATATGGAATATGTTACTTTCGTTGACAAAACAAAAGGTGATGCTGACAATGACGAAAATACGGAACTCATGTGGGTTGGCAATGCCGGATGTTTCCTTGTTATGACCTATTATGACGAAAACTTTCAAAATCCAAAGTCAGTAGTAATGAGTGCGTCAAAGACTAAGGTTAATGCTGAGGGAAAACCACAACCTATTGAATGGATAGCTTATCTGCCAAAGGATAAAATAACAAACATATCTTTTATGCGATATAGTAAAGTAAAAGAGAAAATTAAGCTTGACGGAACTAATGAGGTTGAGGTAGGCAGAATATATAATGTATGGCATACAACAGCTGAAGTAAATGATTGGATTAAAGCAAATAATAGTGGCAAAGGTGAAAAAGCGTTTAATTGGTCACATCAAATAAATAAAGAACACGGTCTTCAGACATACCGCACAGATGACGGAACTGAAAAAGGAAATAAAGAAAATACCTATTATGCCGTACACGGTAACGGTTACGGCGATACCCCTACTGTTGCTGAAAATGTTGCCCCGTGTATCGGATATTGGGGTACAAAGTATCCCAACAGTTCAGGCGGCAGTGTTGAACCGACTACAACCGAACAACAGCCGACAACCGGAGATGCATATGCAGAGGCGGATATCGTAATTGATAACAAATTATGGTTTAATGATTATAATTGGTATAACGGCGGCGGAGGTCTGAGAAATCTGCTTAGTCAGAATGTTTTTGTACTAAAAGCCGTATTTAGCGATACACACGGTAATGAAACCGCTTATGCAATGAAACCGGAGAGCAGCGGAGATAAGTGTAAACTAAATAGGACAAGTGTTAAAGCCGGTTCGAAGCTTGTCAGATTTGATTTGTATATTTCTGATACAGATACAAAAAAATGCGGATATGATGTGCCTGATAACATTCAGCATACATTTGTAGTGCGTGAAGGTGGCAGTTCTTATAACATATCCTATGAATTGGTAAATGAAGGATCTGGCAAAATCATAAAAGTAGGCAATTGGGAAAATTAATTGATTAACACATTAAGGAGGTGTCACGATGAGAGAAAGACTTGCTCTTTTAAGGGAGTATTTGAAAAACAGACTTGCATTTTGCAAGAATAAAAAAACAAGAAAAGGTTTTATACTCACTATGGTGGCACTTGTTGAAGTACTTGCCATATCGGTTGTGTCCGTTTCGGCTTGGGTTGAAACTATTTCAACAATCACAATTAAAGCTGAGGGCGCAAAAATTGACAACTATGTTTATACTAATGCCGATATTGGCAGTGGTAATGGTTATTCAGGCAAAACCATTGACTTGACTAAATATTTCCGTGCTGCGGGTGGAGTGCATCTTGCTTCGGCTTCAAGTGCTGACGGTGAAAATATATTTTTCCCGATAAAGAAATCGGATGTTTCTGATTTTGGTGCTAATTCTTACAGATGTGCGGATGTAAACGATAAGAATGTTAATTATATTGACTTTTCATTTAATGTAAAGGTTGATAAAACCTTTAACGCGAATCATGCAGAGTTTTACCTTGATCAAGTACCTAAGATAACTATAGGTGGTGCAGATGTTTCAGGAAACCTTGTAAGAATGGCAATTACAGATACCGATACTCAAAATACGGTTGTATGCGGTTCTGAGGCAAGTAATAAAAATGTTGTCAGTAAAGCAGAGGGCAATCAAACTCCTGAGACTGTTCGTGCTTTTAGCGATTTTGTTGTTAATCCTGAATCTGAACCAACCGAGTTGTTTAGGGTTGATAAAGGAAGCAGTAAAACAATAAATATTAAAGTGTGGCTTCAGGATGATAAGGCGACTACTGAATATGCCGGTAAAACTGTTTCAATATCTGATGTTAAAATTGTAACTCAGAACAAAAAAGGCAATAAAGTGTATTTTGTTGACCGTACCGTAAATGAAGATATAAAAAATTGGACAAAGGGTGTAACATTTCAGCAGGGTGACAAAACTCCTGTAACGATGAAGTTTAATGAGAATTCGCATACATATTCCTGTGAATACACACCCGCCGCTGGCGATACAATAGTTAAGTTCACCTCGGGAAGTGTTACTTGGTCTACTGATATGAAGTCGCTCAATTCAGGCGACAGTATGTACTACACCGCCTATGGCGATCATAATAGCAGTAATGCCGGATACGGTACATGGGGCGAAGTGATTGAAATCAGTGTTTCAAGCAAAACCGCAGATGTACTCCCTGCTACTGGCAATGTTTCAAGTGTATATATGGTTCCGGATAAAAATGACACTAACAGTAAAGTTAGAATGCCATTTACTAATGACAAGAATAAATGGGTCGGTTATATTGCAAAGGAAAAGGCAAACAACATGACTTTTTCTTTTACAAATAACGGTAATACATATAAAATTCCTGCTCCTAACAGAGGCAATTCAACGCATTTTGTTGTTACTTCTGCTACAACAGGTTATTGGGACCCACCTGCTACTATTACTGTTACTGCAGGCACTAACGGTGCAGGAACTGCCTTAGGAGAACCTAAAGTTAGTTATGATAGTTTGACAAGTGCTACAATTTCTGTAACCCCCGGTACAAAGGTTCAGCTAATAGCAAATCCTAATAAAGGTTTCGTATTGAAAAACTGGGTAATCAGCGGTACAAGTACCGTGGCAGACGGCATTGGCAGCGACGGTTCTTTTACCCCGACAGCTTCAGGTAACTATAACTTTACAGCCGTTTATGTTGAGTCGTTGACATTTGAGGCTTATGTCAGAACATATGACGGTGCAAGCCTTTCTGAAAACACAAATGGCGGCTCAGTTGAAATTAAGTGTGGAAACCAAAACTCGACTGTAGATTCCAACGATGGAACACACATTACACTCAATGCTGTTAAGGGCAGCACAGTTACATATTACGCAAAAGCTAAAGACGGATATGTTTTTGACGGCTGGTACACAGATGCAGACTGTAATAGTGTACCGGAGAATTCGAGCGATAAATATGAATTGGCTAATGTTGAGGATTCCAAGAAGTTGTATGCGAAATTCAAAGTTGATACTTATACTGTAGAAGCATACACTCAGCACGGTAATAACGCTCCCTTTGATAAAGCCGGTAAGGTGTCTTTTGACAATAATAATTATGCGTCTGAAGTGACAACAACGGTAAGTCGTAACGGAGAAGTAACTTTTTATGCTAAGCCTGAAAGCGGCTATGCTTTTATCGGTTGGTATGAGACTAAGGATGCAGCAGATCCGAAGGTAGCTGTTAAAGATTGTAGCTATAATAACGGCGTCTATTCTACAAAAATAAATATACCATATTCCGATGTAAAGAAATATGCACTGTATGCAAGATTTAAGGCTTTGTATACGGTAGAAGCCAAAGCAATGTACAACAACGAAAATGTTGATACAGCCGGTACTGTAAAGGTTGCGGACAGAGCTGCAGGTAAAATTTCATCTAAACCTGTTATGGAAGGCAATGATGTAAAAGTTGAGGCAATTGCCAATAACGGTTACAAGTTTGCCGGCTGGTATAAGGACGAGGCTTGTAATGAACCGTATTTCACTGAAAAAAACGAAGAGTCAAGTAAAACCTTAAATAATGTAAACAATGGAATCACTCTGTATGCTAAGTTTGAGTTGAAGACTACTGAGTCAACAACAACAATCTATTTTGAACCCAGAGATGGATTCAGCACTACTTATAAAGCATTTGTATACAGAGATTCAGAAACCAATTACTCAGGTGTATGGCCGGGTGCTGATGCAATATATGATTCTATTACAGGTAATTATAAATATGAATTTAAAACTTCTGATACAGGTAACTTCAGAGTTATTGTAAACAACGGTAATGACAAACAGTATCCAGGATCTAACCAGGCTGGTCTTGAGGGTACAATCGGCAAGACATACCTCTTTAAGAGTGGCACACCTGATAAACTTGAAGAATATGTTCCGAAACCTAAACCTATTACTTCGATTGATATAAATCTGGTCGACAGTACTAATAATAAATGGCTATCAGACTCAACCCCAAAAATGAGACTTGTATTACCTGACGGAAGTTATCGTGATCTTAGTTCGATTAAAGGTCAAACCAATTGGACATGGAAGGATATACCTGCTAATGTAACTTCGTTTACAATTCAGCGTATAAATCCTGATACTGATAATGAGGTTTGGAATAGTTGGAATACAGGTAACAGAGGCACAAAGACAACCTACACGGCAACCGGAGATGGGACGGGTAACTGGCAGTAAATCTGCAAAACAAGTAATTCAACGGAGGTGAAACCATGAAGAAATCTAAATTTACACTTGTTATTGTACTCGGACTTGTACTGTGTTTGTTGTGTGGAACAACTACGACTTTTTCGTGGTTTAATCGTCCTGATGTGCAAAAGGGCGAATCCCTTTCTTGGCGCGGAGATTACAATGTGACCAACGGAGAAGATATTACTGCTGTTACTTATGATGCTTCAAAACCTGACGGCAGTGAGTATAATACTGTTCCGTTTGATTTTAGTGGTTCGACAACTGTTCCCGCCCATGAAACAAAATATTTCTGTACAGAGGTAAAGAACACGGGAGCTGCACCGCAGTCAATTTCTTTGTTCCTTAAAAATTCGGAAACTAACACCCTTTCTGTCGGTGTGAACAGCCCCCTCAGAACCTACAGGAGATTTACCTCCGATTCACAAACAACATCTTATGTTACCAAGACACCGAGTAATGTGAATAAGAAGAATTTGTATATAGCTACTAATGTTCCTGACCCTACGAAGTACACTATGCACACTTGGAAGAATGTAGATACCGATCCTACTGATAAAGAACTTAGCGGATACATTGAAGATAAGTCTGTTAATTATGATAATGTAGATTATAAAATATCATATGTTACAATTCCTATGGAACACGACCACGCGAAGCTCTGGCATGATAATGGTAATTCTAAAGATTGGTTCGGTTTTGATTTAAAAATTACAGATCAGAATAATACTTATGTTTTTAAAGCAGATAAATCTACAGCTATGAAACAGTCAGCTCAGTCTGCCGGAATTTCAAGTTTTTATTCTAAAGCAGAAGCTGTAGTAGGTGAGACATTTGACTTAAGCGCAACGGCACAGGGTACGGTGATTTACACATCGTCAAACACTGGTGTCGCGACAATTGACAATAACGGTAAGGTTACTGCCAATAAGGCAGGCAATACTACTGTTACTGTTACATCTACGGGTGCGTACGGTGATAAAATAACGGCAAAATGTGTGCTTACCGTAAGCAAAAAACCGGCTAAAAGCTTGTATATTCCGATTGTTACGAATATGAAGATTGAAGGCAAAGCCGACAACGATCCTGTTGTTACAAAGGTGTATTGGTATATCAAAAACGATACAGCATCCGACGCTGAATATTCACTTGGCGATCTGCAAATTTCACTTTAAAATTTTAGATTTTTAAATTTACAAAAGGGTTGTTTTTACAGCCCTTTTTTATTATAATTTATAATCGGTAGCAGAGAATAAAATCCGCCCGTAAGCAAGGGTAGAAAAAATAGATAGTGTTTGCAACAAAATCCGATAAATGTTGCAAAGTTGTTGTTATTCTGTAGGGGCGTTCATCGGACGCCCGCAAGTAACCGCACAAATTATATGTAAAACATATTTTATAAATGCCACAATGTAATTGTTATACTGTAGCGGCGAACCGTGTTCGCCAATCGGTTTGGTTGTAAAACCAAAACGAACATATACGCATTTTCGTTATATAAAATAATGTGTTAATAAACAAATAGTTTGTGTCAGGTCTCCGGTTCGTGTGCATTGCACACGATTGCACGCAATTTCGTGCAAATTTGGATGCATGATTTATGCTATATCAAAACATAAGTGTATGAACATATTATACACTACTTTTAGCATATCAAAAGCTATGTGGATAAACAAATAATTTCATCAAGGCCAATGACCGCCCCTACTGACACGAACTGAGAACGGCAACTTGCCGTGGAGGAATTTATGGATAAAAATAACGATTTTGAAAATGCGGTTGAAGTGACATCTGTAACAACCGAACACCCCAAATCAAAAAATAGAATAAAGAAAAGGCATGAATCAAAGCTCCGCAAAACCCTGCGGATAATTAAAAATATAATTTGCTGGGGAGTGCTTGCAATACTTGTGCTGACCGTAATTGTGTTTATGGGTTCAAAGGTGAACGGAAAAACACCTTCGCTTTTCGGATATTCCGTACTACGAGTTTCAACGGGCAGTATGCAGCCCGAGCTTATGATCGGCGATGTTATTCTCGGAAAGAGCGTTGACGATCCGACCGCCCTCAAGATCGGCGATATTATCACCTATCGTGGCAGTGGGCAGACCGAGGGACTTCTCGTGACTCATAAGGTTGTAGTTGCACCGTATAAAACAGCTGACGGCACATATAAGCTACAGACAAAGGGCATTGCAAACGATGCTCCCGACCCTGAAATTTCAACCGAAGATGTGCTTTATATTATGGTGTGCAAGCTTGGATTCATTGACACATTGTACAACCTTTTCTTCTCACCGTGGGGACTGCTGATTTTTATTGCGGCGCTGCTGCTGATATTCATTGATGAGCTTATCGTTATAATACGAATACTTACGGGACATGACAAATCACCGAAGGACAGCGACATCAACGAAATTATAGACCGTTTGCAGAAGGAAAAATTGCAACAAAAGGCTGAATCCGACAACGATACAAAATCGGAAGAATAAATAAAAGCTGAATATATTTAATTTCGGACGAAAGGAAAATTCTCTTTTCGTCCGTTTTTTGTTGGCAAAAAAGACAAAGCGGAAAAATGGTGAAAATAGCTTTTATATGGGCTAAAATCGGCTTTTTAGTTGCATTTTTGGGCGATTTGTGGTATATTTTATACGGTCAAATTTGACCGTAACATACTGATTGTGTTTAGAAATTGATATGTTAAGGGTGGTTTCATGGATTACAAATTAATAGCGCTTGACATTGACGGTACGCTGACAAACTCCCAAAAGGAGATTACTCCTCGTACAAGATATGCTCTTATGGAGGCGCAGAAGCAGGGTAAGAAAATTATTCTTGCGTCAGGCAGACATCCCGTAGGAATTATGCCGATAGCAAAAGACCTTATGCTTGACCGTTTCGGCGGTTTTATTATGGCGTTCAACGGCGGCAGGATTATCAATTGCGAAACAGGCGAAACTATGGTGAGCAAGTTGTTTCCGCTTGAATATCTTCCAGACATCGTGAATGTTTTGAAAGATTCAAACATTACAATCAACACATACGATGACAGGCGAATCATTTCGGATAATAAGGTGAACGACTATACCTATGTTGAAAGGGACGTTATCAAGGCTGAAATGGTTGTTGTTGACGATTTTATCTCATCTGTAAGATTTGATATCAACAAAATTCTTCTTGCAGGCGAACCCGATGAGCTTGACAAGTATCAGAAAATTCTTGCAGACCGTTATGACGGCTTGCTCGATGTATATAAAAGCGCACCTTATTTTCTTGAGATTATGCCGTTTGGTGTTACAAAAGGCTCAATGCTTCCGCTTTTGCTTGATAAACTCAAGATTAAAAGGGAAGAGCTTGCCGCTTTCGGCGACAACTACAACGATATGACAATGATAGGTTATGCAGGCTTCGGCGTTGCAATGGGCAATGCCGAAACCGATGTAAAGAAGATTGCCGATTACATCTGCGAATCAAATGATAACGACGGTATTGCAAACACACTTGATAAATTCGTTTTAAAGCAATAGTCGCACAAAGTTTGAACCTAATATAAGCTTGAAAATATAAAATATAATTTAACAGAGCGTCAGATTTGACTTAACCCTTTAAAAGAGTTGAAAAAACAGAATCTGTCGCTCCTTTTTGTATATAATAGCCAAATTGAGGGCTTAATCTTTGGCGGCATCAAAGTTGTAATAATTCTATAAAAGAAAAATATATGAGGCTGTCTAAATTATAATATAATTGTATGTTATGTTGTACAAAGTATAACAAAAGGAGGAAAATCTATGGCAAAAATCAAAAAATTGCTTGCTTTGATTTTGTCGATTTGCGTAATTTGCACGGTATCTGTTATGTCCGTAAGTGCGGCTAATACAGATGACGATAACGACACTTCGGCATCAAGCACAATCACAGTACATTACTACTGTGAGGAAGGCACGCCCACAATCTATTATTGGAACAGTCTTCCGAAAAACATCAGCACGGAGTACCCCGGCGTTAAGATGACTTCCGAGGGAAACAACTACTACAAGTACACTTTCAACGATGTAACAAAAATCAATATGATGTTTGTTACAAACGGAAAGCAGTCTGCGGAACTCACAAGGAACACAGGCGAGTGGTGGTACAAAAATAAGAGATGGTCAAGCAAAAATCCTGAAGATATGCAGGAATTTGACCGTGTTGACATGCGTGAAGACACAATTTATTTTGTAATTACAACCCGTTTCTATGACGGTGACACAGGTAACGATGTTCATTGCTGGGATGACTCGCAGGCAAACAACCCCGACAGCGATCCCGCATGGCGTGGTGACTTCAAAGGTCTTATCGACAAGCTTGACTACATCAAGGCTCTCGGATTCAGCGCAATCTGGATTACTCCTGTTGTAACAAATGCGTCAGGCTACGATTACCACGGCTACCATGCAATGGACTTCTCAACAGTTGATGTTCGTTATGAGAGCGACGGCGCTACATATCAGGATCTTATTGATGCCGCTCATGAAAAGGGCATCAAGATTGTTCAGGATATCGTAGTTAACCATTCAGGTAACTTCGGTGAGGCAACTCTTGCTCCTATGTTTACAAAGGAATACGACTCAATTCAGGATCTTGCTTCTGTAGATTGCATGAAGGTTATTGAGGGAAGCGACTTTGCTAAAACATTCCCGAACTACGATGACCTTGAGCCTAAGTATCAGTATGCCGCAAGACTTAATATCATGAAGGATACTAAGGAGCTTGACTCCGGTAATCACGACACGGAAAACTACTATCACCACTTCAAAGACCTCAGCTGGGAAAGCCCGACTGTACAGACAGGTCAGATTGCCGGTGACTGCGTTGATATCAACACAGAGAATCCTACAGTTGCTAATTACCTTAACGACGTTTATAACAACTATATCAACATGGGTGTTGACGCTTTCAGACTTGATACTGAAAAGCACGTTTCAAGACTTACACTTAACCAGTATTACTTCCCGTCATGGCTCAAGACAGGCGGTAAAAACTTCTTCATCTTTGGTGAGGTTTGTACTCGTGTAAGTGAATTCTGGAACCACAACATTCCTGCAATTTCAGCTCCGTTCTATACATGGGCTGAATCAGACAGCCAGTACATCGATTCATTTACAAATGATCAGGCTGCAAACATTAATCTTACACTTAAGCACTATGACAGCAACGCAAGTACAGCAAATCAGCCCACATCTGATAATGTTTATCTTGACGGCCTTAAATATCACACACCTGATTACAGCAAGTCAAACGGCACAAGCGTAATCGACTTCCCGATGCATTGGAACTTCTCAAATGCAAGCAACGCATTTACCCGTGCTTGTGAAGAAGATCCGTACTACAATGACTCATCATGGAATGTAACATATGTTGATTCTCACGACTACGGTCCTGGTCCTAACGATGGTCAGCGCTTCAACGAAGGAACAGCACAATGGGCTGAGAACCTCGACTTCATGTTCACTTTCCGTGGCATTCCTTGCCTCTACTACGGTAGCGAAATCGAGTTCCGCAAAGGCGCAGTTATCGACAAGGGTCCGAATTTGGCACTGAAG
>ENA-OOQX01000579-OOQX01000579.1-human-gut-metagenome-genome-assembly--contig:-NODE-579-length-13463-cov-1.582264_pt1 | contig 13463 bp, 8 predicted proteins | sample MGYA00241267_ERZ501173 | MGnify/ENA primary metagenome ERZ501173 (study PRJEB25962, sample SAMEA2042500) | human gut metagenome | biome: human gut; feature: human-associated habitat; material: faeces... | reverse complement strand
AAGGGAACAAAAACACCCACGCAGGCAACCAGAGTTGCAATGGGGCCGGCTTTCATCAACTGCTTCAGGTTGGTGCCAAGGCCGGTGGAGAACATCAGCAAAATAACGCCGATTTCCGCAAAGACCGAGATGGTATCGCTGAGCTGAACAACCCCCAGCAAAGAGGGGCCAATCAGCAAACCGGCGATGATCTCGCCCACCACTTGGGGTGCCTTGAGTTTGCGGGCAATCAGGCCAAAAAACTTAGCTGCAATCAATATGATTGCAAGATCCCGGAAGAATAGATACATAATGATAGAGCCTCCTTTTCAGCACGGCATAGCTGATATGGCTTTTTGGTTCATACAGTGGTACTTGCCATCCGCCCAGCCTCCCCAGCCAAAAGGTACCGGAGCCGTGTTCTCTTATGTTTTACCACGCTGTTCATATTTTTTCAAGATCTTTGTCACAGAAATGTCAATTTTCATCTGTATGCACAAATGTCTTGCACAAACGGGGCGTTTGCGGGGCAGTTCATGCCATATTGTGGTTGCGGCAAAAAGGGCATGTGCTTGTACCCTCCTTTGGATTTCAGATCATTTTTGCAAAAAACTTCTACCATATGTTCTTTTTTTCTTTTTTAAAATTTATTTGAAAAAAATTGATTTTTTTCAAAATATTGCTTGACAATCCCAGATGTGCTTGCTATAATATAACACGTCGTCAGGTGAGGCGATACAACAGAATAGATGGAAAGATGGCTGAGCTGGTCTAAGGCGCACGACTGGAAATCGTGTAGGGCCCATAAAGCCCTCAAGGGTTCGAATCCCTTTCTTTCCGCCATAAGCCCATGACAAAAAAGATGTCATGGGCTTTTTTCTTTGTTGTATCGTGCAAAAACAGCAAAATCGACGAGCCATTTTTGAAGCGCATTTTATAGAGATGTCCAACCGTTTTAAAGCGGTTGGGCTTTTTTGTCGGGCGCTTTGGGGCGAGTCTTCCCTCCCCTGCCGCCCGATTTTGCAGTTTTTCAGCGAAAATTTCAACTTTTTTCTGCTGTTTTCAGAATGTTTTCAATTTCCTCGCAGCCAATTTCCTGTTGCCTGCGAGGATTTTTCGTTTTTCCGACAGTTTTCAGTTTGTTTACAGGTTTTCCATTTTATACCTATTATAATAAGGAGGATTTCCACTATGAGCATCATTATCGGCATCGACCACGGCTACTACGCCATCAAAACAGCCCACTGCTCGTTCCCGGCAGGGCTTACCAGTTACGGAGAACACGAACCCTACACCCGCCAAGGACTCTTAGAGTTTGGCGGGTGCTTTTTTGTTTGTGGCACCGGGCGGCAGCCTATCCAACGGGATAAGACTGCGAACGACAACTATTACCTGCTGACGCTGGCAGCTATCGCAAAGGAGATTCAGCAACGCGGCTTGCCGCCCGAATGCTCGGTGCGCATTGCGGCTGGTCTGCCGCTGACCAGCTTTGGGCGCGACAAACCCAAGTTCAAAGATTATCTGCTGCGGAGCAACCAGCCCGTGAATTTCAAATTCGAGGGCGTGGAGTACAGCATTACCATCGAGGAAGTTGCCATCTTCCCCCAAGGCTACGCCGCCCTTATGACCGAAGTGGGGCTTTTGCAGGACGAACCGTCCATGCTCCTCATGGATCTGGGCGGCTGGACAGTGGACCTTATGCGCATCGACAACGCCATCCCTGCGACCGACACCGCCCACAGCTTGGAACTCGGCATGATCCGCTGCGTGGATGACATTCGGGAACAGGTGCGGCGCGAAACCGGGCTGTCCCTCACGGATGCTCAAATCGAAAATATGCTGGCGGGTCATCCCTGCACGGTCAGCGATACGGTGCGCGACATTGTAAACAAACAAGGTCGCAAGTACACAGAGCATCTGATGTCTGCCACGATGGAAGCCGGCTTCGACCTGCACGCCATCCCCGCCGTGTTGCTGGGCGGCGGCGCATCGGTGGTGAGCCGCTACCTAAGCCCCAAAGACGGCCTTTGTAAGACGATTTTCCTGCTGGACGACAAGGTGAACGCGGTCGGATTCGAGCGCGCGTTGGCCGCCGTGTCGCGCCGTAAAAGCGAGGCATGAAACGACCACAATATGTTTTCCGCCCGAACCTTAACGAACCGCAACACCGCCGCGCGTGGGCGTTGTTGCAGCAGGTGTCGCCTGCCAAACGCAAAGAGTTTCTGGTGCAGAGTATCCTTGCGGCAGAACAGACGGATAGGCTGGAGAAAAGCATCCGCAAGGTGGTGCGGGAGGAGTTGCAGGCAGTCAACATAACCAACGCTGTTCCAAGCCCACTGTCAGAGAATGCTATACCAGACTCTGCGCTCGATTTCCTGAATTCACTGTAGGGGGTGATTCCAATGTTTTAATAATAGGTAGAAAAGCAGAAGGAAAAAGGAGGTTTATACATTATGAACGGTAAAAAAATCTTGTTTGGTGTAGCCTATGACGGGCTGCTTTTGTTTTTGATGAGGGGCGCCTATTAAGCACCTTCGCAGATGCGGCAAACATCCCCATCGGGAGTTGTGCCCTTGATCAAGTTCGTAGATATGTTCTCCGGCATCGGCGGTTTCCGCGAAGGACTGACCCGTGCCGGAGGATTTGAATGCGTAGGGCACTGCGAAATCGACAAATACGCCAACCGCAGTTACAACGCCCTGTTTGACACGAAGGGAGAGTGGTTCATTGAAGATGCCCGAAAAGCCGACCCCAGCACCATGCCGGACTTCCAGCTGCTCTGCGGCGGATTTCCTTGCCAGACTTTCAGCATTGCAGGATCCCGAAAAGGATTCGGAGATCCGCGCGGCACTCTCTTCTTTGAACTGGCCCGCTTGGCTGAAGCCCGGAAGCCTCCGTATTTGCTTTTTGAGAACGTGGTGGGTCTCATCAATCATGACCACTGCAGGACATTTGCGACGATCCTCAACACGCTGGACCGACTGGGGTATGGCGTGGAATGGCAATGTCTTAACAGCAAAGATTTCGGCGTCCCCCAGTCAAGAAACCGCGTGTACATTATCGGATATCTTGATGAGCGATGTAGAGGAAAAGTATTTCCTTTCACCGAAACAGCAGGAAGTTCTCTTATTCAAACCCACGGCGGCCACCAAGGGGAGCGCGTCTACTCCCCCGAAGGATTAAGCTGTACGCTGGCTGCCAATCCGGGTGGCTTCGGTGGCAAAACCGGGCTGTACGAGGTGGGAGTGCCGATCAAGTGCGCCACAAAAACCGGCTACCAGATGGCACAGGTCGGTGACAGCATCGACCTGAGCTACGCCACAGTCAACAGTCGGCGCGGACGGGTTGGTAAAGAGATTGCGCATACACTTACAACGGGCTGCCAACAAGGCACTGTTGAAGTTCGCCCGGTCAAAAATCCCATCAAGTCCGACCTCGCCCGCAACACCGAACGCACCGGTAAGCCTGGCGCACCCATGCATACACTTACCACAAAAGACCGTCACGGTGTTCTGTACGAAGGTCGCATCCGCCGCCTGACACCGCGCGAATGTCTGCGGCTGCAGGGCTGGGCAGATGACCGCATCGACACGGTGCTTGCCATCCAAAGCGATAATCAAGCCTACAAACAGGCTGGCAACGGCGTGACGGTCCATGTGGTGGAAGCCATCGGACGGCGCATTGCCAAGATGGACGCGGAACTGTGGGGTGAGGCGCTTGCCCCTTGATTTCAAAGACCAGTATTTTGGCTGTGAAATTGAACTGACCGGGATAAACCGCGCCACGGCAGCCCAAACGCTGGCCGACCTGTTTGGCACCCGCGCCGAGCATTCCGGCGGTGGCTATGATGCCTACCGCGTCAAAGATTTGGACGGTAAAGAGTGGAAAATCGTTCGGGACGGCAGCATCCATCCCGAATGCCGTAGGCGGTCTGTTCTTATTGGGGAGACCTACAAGGTCGAATTGAACTCTCCGAAACTCGAATACGGCGAGATGGAAAAGCTGCAGGAGGTTGTCCGCGCCCTGCGCCGCGCAGGCGGCATTGTAAACGACAGCTGCGGAATGCACGTCCATGTGGATGCCAGTAAGCATACTCCGCAGAGCCTCAAAAATGTGCTGTCCATCATGTATTCCAAAGAGGATATTTTGTTTGCAGCACTCAAAGTAAACCCTGCCCGCATCGACAGCTACTGTCAGGCGGTGGATGAACCAATTCTGGAAGAAATCCGCAAGCTGCCCAGCGGCGCGAGTATGGATCAACTGAAAGACCGCTGGTATCAAGGGAGGGATGGGAGTGATTATCACTACCATTCGTCACGGTACAGGGCTTGCAATATGCATTCTGTATTCTATCACGGTACAATCGAATGGCGGTTGTTCAACTCCACGCTCCATGCGGGTGAAGCCAAAGCAAACATCATTCTGGCTATGGCAATCTCGGCGCAGGGCATCAACCAGAAGTACACGCAGTTCCGGAAAACGCCCATCGGGGATAATCCGGCGTTCACCTTCCGCACCTTTCTGCTGCGGCTGGGGCTGATTGGTCCGGAGTACAAAAATGTGCGGATGCACCTGCTGAAGAACCTGCCCGGTGACAAGGCATGGCGGCACGATAAGTCGCTGTATCCCAGCAATCAACCACGGCCCCGCACGGACGAGGCCAGATAGGAGAAGAAATGTCGAAAAAAGAATATTTTGCTTATGGTTCCAATCTGAATTTTGAGCAGATGGCTTACCGCTGCCCGGAGGCAACGGTGGTAGGCACTGCCAAGCTGGACGGCTATGAGCTGGCGTTCCGGCGCGGCTACCTGACGATTTTGCCCAAAGAGGGCGCAAGCGTTGAAGGGCTGATCTGGTCTGTCACTGACCATGACGAATCACAGCTTGACTGTTATGAAGGCTACCCGACATTCTATGACAAGGAGACCATGACGGTCACGGATGCAGACGGAACGCCGCACGAAATCATGGTTTACACGATGAACGCACCGTACCGCGACCAGTTGCTCCCGGTCAGCAGCCGCTACAATGCGGTTGTCATGCAGGGGTGTCTGGATGCCGGTATTTCTCCGCAGCAGTTCTATGATGCTGACGAAAAATACCGCAAAGCCTACAAGGCCAGAGCCGCGCCGGTCCCTAAGAAACACGCTCCCGAACGCTAACCAAGCCCGCTGCACCGCGCAGCGAGCTTTTTCTTTTGCAACAAAAGGAGAAATTCGTATGAAGAACAAACACAGAATAAAGCAGGGCTTGTCGCTGCTGCTGGCGGGTGGGATTGCGCTCACAAATCTGGGCGCAGCGCTGCCCGCCTTTGCAGAGGATGCCCCTGCCACGCCGGAGACAGCTTCAGCGGCCACACCGGAAACCGCTGAAGCCAATGTCCCGACACCGAATCTTTCGCAGATCACTGAAAATCTGTACGACGATCTGCCGGACGCGCCTACCGGCAGTTACCTTGGCAGCATGGGTCTGCCCGTGGCAACCGGCGAGACAAAAATCGGTATCTCTGCGTGGGTTTCTGACCTGTATGACGGCGTAGATGCCCATATGGATGCCGATGCGCTGAACGCAGATGAGAACACGGTCACAATCGGCAAAACTCCCGGTACAGACTATGCCATTGTTCCGCTGTTGGCGCAGGTCGAATACCCGGCAGACGGTGCAGTATCTGAAATCATACTGCCGGACGGTGTAGAGCTTTTAAGCTATCTCTCCACCGATTATGAGCCGATCCCGGCAGACGAGCAGGAACGGGCTGAAATCCTGCACCAGACATACTCGGAGCAGTCGGCGGCAGCCACCGGCCTGTATGTAAAAGCCTCTGCCGATTTTACGGCGCAGCTGGTCTATACGGATTCGGACGGCAGTTCGCAGTCAAAAGCTATCCATGTACAGATCAGCGAGGATGCTGCACCCACACAGATGTATGCCGACACCGGCGATGACGGCATTGCCGCCTATGCTGCAGGACCGACTCCGCCGTATGCCACCGGAAAAATCACCAGTATTGCCAAAGAAGGCGGCACTTGGCTGATTTGGTTCAATGGTCAGGAAGCCTACTGCTGCAGCCACGGCCTGAACGGCCAGCCCAAGGGCTGCCCCACCTACAGCTTCTCTCATGTGTCCCGCCTTGAACCCGGCCAGTATACCCCCGGCAACCACTATGCAAACCAGGTCAACATCTGGGGTGGTCTTGGCCAGCTGAGTCTGGATATGCAGGGTGACCGTCCTGTTGTGGCAAGCCTTGAAGATGATCCTGAAGGCTGTGAAGAACAGCCGGACATCCTTGGCAGCCTTTACGATGAAACCCAGCAGTGGATCATGGAAAACTATCCCGACAGCTACGCGGCGCAGACCTATATTGCTGCTGCAGAAGAACTGGTAAACGGTACAGATGCGCAGTCCGGGGAAAACGGTTACTACACCTACATCTATAACCCGCCCGCAGGGTATGCGTGGCAGGTTGTGGCACTGGTCGGTGAAGAAATTGCGGGCGGCACTGAGATCCCGGATGTGCCGAGTGTTCCGGAACCGAAGTATTATTCCGCTGCATGGACAGCTCCCGCCCAGACTGCCGGCGGCAGCTTTGATCTGACATTCACAGTCAACACCGACAAGTACCAGCTGAACACGCCGGAAAAGGTGGACGGCGCGGTCATTACTATCACGCCCAGTCAGACCAGCGGCAGCGTGGACGGCGGCAGTTGGAAGATGACCCCTGCCGGAGCGCAGACCATTACCACAAGCGGTCACACACAGGATGACAGTTTTCACCTCAACGGCGGCGATGGTTCTGCCACATGGACGGTGCATTACGAGGTGTCCAAGACCAGCACCAGTACGCTCAGCGGGCAGGAAGGACCGTTCGCCAGCCAAGCCGAAGCGGATGCTGCTGCCGAAGCCGCCAAGAATGCAGCCATCGGGCAGCTGCAGAACGAAGCACAGGGCATGGTAGATGCCGCTATTGCCTCGGCGCGGGCGCAGCTTGCCAATATTACATTCAGCTACGATGAGATCACCATCCCTCATGGCTTTGATTCAACGCCCGGTGCGTTGGGCAGCCACCAGACTATTACTGTTCCGGCTAATAGTTCCAATGACTATAAAATGCAGAACGATGAATGGTCGGTAAAGGTCAGCATCGACAAAATCGACAGTGAAACCAAGCAGCGCATCAAGGGCGATGCCGAGTTTAAGATTTTTGAGTGGGACACCGTTCGGCAGTGCTATATTCCGGCAGGCGGATACAACCGGTACAAAGTCGAGCGCCAAGCAGATGGCACTTACAAGGTCATCAACCACAGCGACTATGCGGGCGGTTCGGACGATTTGTTCTACACCCAGCGCAATGAGGGCAAATTTGTCATTGTGGAGAGCCGCGCACCCAGCGGGTACTACGGCGATTGGACGGATGCAACCAAACCCGGCACGGCAGGCTCTGTGCTTGGCAAGCGGGCGTATGCCATCGGAATCACCAAAGCATTGGACGGTCAGACGATTTGGCTGGGAAACGCCGATTATAATGCCGACATCACTACGACCAACAGCGGCGGCACGCGCATCGACACCGGCGAGGGCATCGTTACCATCACCTTTGGCGGCCGCAAGGCAGATAAGACCTACGCCACAGACCCCACGGGCATTGCCAACAACGAAGATTCCTACACCATGCACGCCAGTGCTGACAAGATGCAGAATGACCGTGTCCTCGGCAATATTCTGCTGACAAAAGTGGACTTGGACGCCGCGCGGTATCTGGCTGCAGGCAGCAACGGCGATACCACGCTGGAGGGGGCGGTGTACGATTTGTACGCCGCTGACACGATTGAACATCCGGATGGTGTTTCGGGTGTCGTGGATTATTCGAAAATCACCGATGCCAACGGCACGCCCATTTGGCACACCACTGTCCTCACCAATGGCGGCTGGGATACCGATTACCTGCCCATTTTGCAAAAAGACCGGCTGGTAGCCTCTGCCAAAATCACAGACGGAAAGCTGGCTTTTGCCAACCTGTACATGGGCAGATATTACCTTGTGGAACGCGCCACAGGGCTGGTGCTGCCCATTGACGGAAACGGCAAGCTGTATGTTACCGGGAAGTATCCGCAGCTGAACAAGAAGCTGGAACGCACCGGCAAGTACAGCAACCTTGCCACCAAGGGCGGCGAGTACACCGACTACATCTACAAAAACCAGTATTCCGCCGTAGCCGAGAGCCGCAAGCTGAACGGCAGCAAGGCGTGGGATGGCTACTATCTGTCTTATGCCAAGGGCTACCTCTGCGACGAAATCAATCATTACAAAACCCTGTTCTATGCGGATGAATCGACCTACCACATCCACGCCGAGCAGGAAAGCCAAGACGAAGTGCTGAAATCCGGCTTTAGTTTGCAAAAACTTGTTTCCACCACTGGACAGCCTAGTCCTGCTTTGAAATTGGAAGGCGCGGGCTTTACGGTTTACCGCATTTCCAAGTTAAGCAAGGCGGCGCAGTTCAAGCAGAACCCGGATTGCAGCTACGATGCACAAAGCATTTTGGACGCCTACCGCAAGGATAACTACGATAATTTGACGCTCAAGTACGATTTCACCGCCGAAGGTCAAGCCATCGCCAATATGTTCGAGAGCAGTACTGATACGGTCAACGCCTATAACGCGACCCTGACCGCAGACGGCGACTACGCCAACGGCAGGGGCAACGGCTGGATGCCCACGGATCAGCCCGCCGAGTATAGGCTGGGAGAAATGTTCACCAACGATGAGGGCGTTTTCCGCGTAGAGGGGCTACCCTATGGGCAGTACATCGTGGTAGAAACTACTATTCCCAAGGATGTGTTCCAGTGTGATCCATTCATCGTGACAGTGGATACCAACAGCCCGCAGAGCCGATTTACAGTTCCTGCGGGCAGCGTCACCACCCCCAGCGGCGACTACATGACCTACAACATTCTGGACGAAGAATTAGAGGGTTACTTGCAACTCATCAAGACCGACACCGAAACCGGCAAGACGGTCAAAATTGCCAACACTGCCTTTGCGCTGTATCGGCTGGACGAAAAAGACCGCAAAACCCGCATTTCCATGATTGACCCCGCCAGCGGCAGCGCCACCAAGAAAACAGATGTGTTCTACACCGATGCAGACGGTCTTATGAAAACACCGGAAAAACTGCCGCTGGGCAGATATTTGATTGAAGAACTGCAAGGCCCGGAAGGCTATTTCAACGATCCTGCCTACTCGGTGGAATTTGAAATCAAGTCTGACCGCGTCTGGCAGGTCGTGGGCAATGCTACCAACGACATGGATGAGTACATCGTTACCGAGAAATATTGTAATCACGAAACACTCGGTCAGCTTACCATTCGTAAGCTGGGCAATGTGCTGACCGACTACCAAGATGGACAGTTCATCTACACGCAGGACAACCTCGCAGGCGCGGTGTACGAAATCCACGCTGCAGCCGACATTGCCACACCCGACCGCCAAGGCACCTACTGGTACAAAGACGGTGACCTCGTTGCCACCGTTACCACTGGTGCGGATGGTCAGGTGGACGAAGTAAAATTTAGCCCCACCCGCACACAGGCTACCTATGATTTCTTGAAAATCACCCATGATGGCACCAAAGGCGAAGTAACCGTGACCCTGCCGCTGGGCAAGTACATCATTACCGAGGTCAAAGCACCGTATGGTTTTGTGCTGACCCAGCAGAGCTACACTGTGAAATTCGGCTGGGACAACCAGAAAAATGACATTGTGCTGGCAAAAACTATTGTCAGCCACGAGCAGGACGGCGACAAGGAATGTTCGTACAGCATTGTGAATGTCAAGGATGCCTCGGATACCCACAAGAACGGGCAGACGCTCGTGTTTGAAAATGCGCGGGTGCTGCCCACGCCCGAAAAGCCCGGCGATAAGGTCAGCAAAATCGGTGTAGGCATTTACAAGCAAGATCGCGAGGCGCTGACTTATCTGTCCGGCGCGGTGTATGAACTCTACACCGTGGATGACATTTATTCCGCAGACGGTACAAAGCTGCTGGACGCCGGTGCAAAGCTGTCTACCGGCAGCGCCACCAACGCCAGCGGCTTTACTTGGTTTGATGTGGACATTCCCATCCGCGCAAAAACTTATCCGGATTCTGGCAACAGCGGCAGATACCGCATTGTGGAAATCACCGCCCCTGCGGGTTACCTGCTGGACAGCACCCCTGTGGATGTAGAGTTCACCTATGAAGGTCAGCAGATTGCATGGCAAATCGTAGATGGTACAAACACCAACCTGCGCACCAGTGTGGACATTTCCAAGCAGGACATCACCAACGGCAAGGAACTGCCCGGCGCACAGCTTGAAATCCGTGATGCAGACGGCAGTCTGGTCGAGAGCTGGACTTCCACAAAAACGCCGCACACCGTGCGAGGTCTGGAACTGGAAAAAGCGTACACTCTGACCGAAACTCGTGCCCCGGACGGCTATGCCGAAGCCGAAAACATCGTGTTCAAGCTGGTCCAGGATGGCAGCGAACAAAGCAATATCGTCTATGTGAAATCCGACGATGATTGGACAAAACGCGATGATGCCACTATTGTCATGCAGGACGCGCCGGTACTGGATATCGACAAGACCGACATTACTGGTAATCTGCTGCCGGGAGCTACGCTGACGATCCGTGATGCGAATGATGAGGTCGTCGACACTTGGACAACCGACTACAAAACGCATCGTGTTCCCATCTTGGATGATTTCCTCAAGCTGTCGGATGGCAACAAGGAGTACATCTACACCCTGACCGAGGATGCCGCCCCGGCTGGCTTTGAGATTGCCGAATCGGTGCAGTTCAAGTTGGAATCTGTGGATGATGTGATTTCTCTGTTCGTCCGCGAAAATGCCGATGCCGAATGGGTGCGCGCCGACAAACGCCTGATTCAGATGATAGACGAAGCCACACCCCGCGAAGAAACCCCCGCGCCCACGCCTGTTCCCACACCGCAGCCGACGCCCGCTGCAACCCCTGCGCCTACACCTGCGCCTACGCCGCATAAGGTGCAGACCCTCCCGCAGACAGGAGATGGTTTCCCGCTGCTGGCTATCGTGGTCGTTTCCCTTGTGTCCGCAACAGGTATCGTGCTGCTGACCGTTAAGCAGAAAAATGCGCTGAAAGAAACTTCTGATGAGGAGGATGCCGATGAAAGTGCTGATCGTTGAACCCGGAAAATACCCCCGCGAAGCCGACATTGAACACACCCTTGAAGCCGAGCAGGCAGTTGTCGGCGGCACCATCGAGGCCGTGTACCCTTGGCGGGATAGCGCCTGCATCGTTTGCAATGACAACGGCATTGCAGAAAACCTGCCGCTGAACCGTATGCTGGGCGACTATGACATCATCCACGGCACATTTTTCGTCTGCGGGCTGACCAGCAACGATTTTACTGACCTTACCCCGCAGCAGATGAAGCGCTACGAGGAACTGTACCACGACCCGCAGCTGTTTTTCCTGCTGGGCAAGACCCTGTGCGTGGAACACACCACGCCGGAAGAATATACCCGCGTTATGGCTCCGCCGCCCAAAACAAAAGAATCCCCGGAGCGCTGATATGAATATCACCATCCTAGCCCGCAGCCCGCCTGCGGGCTTTTTTCTATGTCCGAAATCATCCAACAAGCAAGGAGAAGAACTAATGAACGACATTTTTGAAAACACCGAAACCATGAAAGAAAACGAGCATCCCCGCTTTTACACCGCAGAATCCGTCATGCGCGGGCATCCCGACAAGCTGTGCGACCTCATTGCCGACAGCGTGCTGGACGCCTGTCTGCAGCATGATCCCGCCAGCCGCGTGGCCTGTGAGGTAATGGCAACCCACGGTCACATTATCGTGGCGGGTGAAATCACGACCAGCGCTAAGCCGGATGTGTTCAACATCGTCCGCGACACCCTGCGGGATGTCGGCTATGACCCGAAGGCGTACCAAATCGACTGCTACATCCACGACCAAAGCCCCGACATTGCGGGCGCTGTCGAGCCGGAATTGGCTGAGGGAGAGGACGAGGACACCCTCGGCGCGGGCGATCAGGGGGTTATGGTTGGCTACGCCTGCAACGAAACGCCCGAATATCTGCCCATGCCTGGTGTGGCGGCGCAGCGCCTTGTAACGCTGTTGGAAATCTCCCGCATGACCGGGCTTGCGCCGGACATCGGGCCGGACGGCAAGGTGCAGGTCACGATGGAATACGACGATGACATTCCTGTGCGCATCACTACCGTCGTCATCTCGGTTCAGCATCAGCCCGACACCGACTTGGATGACTTGTTTGAAAAGCTGAAGAAAAACATTTTTCCGCTGGCGTTCAAAGGGATGCCTGCCGACGATGTGGAGATCATGCTGAACCCCAGCGGTAAGTTTGTGCAGGGCGGCCCGGATGCCGATACCGGCTTGACCGGGCGCAAGCTCATGGTGGACAATTACGGACCCTTTGCGCCCCACGGTGGCGGTGCGTTCAGCGGCAAGGATGCCACCAAGGTAGACCGCAGCGGCGCATATATGGCGCGGTACATTGCCAAAAACATGGTCGCCGCCCATCTTGCAGACCGCTGTCAGGTCACGCTGGCATATGCCATCGGGCAGAAAGACCCTGTCATGGTGGATGTGAACACTTTCGGCACCGGCATCTGCGAGGATGACTGTTTGGCAGCAGCGGTGCGCAAGGTGTATGACCTGACCCCTGCGGGCATCATCAAGCAGTTGAACCTGCTGAACCCCATTTACAACCGCACGGCGGCGGGCGGTCACTTCGGGCGCGAGGATTTTCCGTGGGAAAATATCGAACATATGAGCGACCTCGCCGCTTACATTGTGTAATTGCCGCGCGTCAGTAAAGAACAAATCCATGCCGCCAACCGGATGACGGCAATCGAGTTCCTGCGGAGGTACCGCCCCGGTTCGCTGGTGAAAAGCAGTGCGCGGGGTGAGTACCAGCTTGCGGAGCATGACAGCTTCAAGATAAACGGCGAATCCAGTGTCTGGCACTGGAAAAGCCGCGATATTGGCGGTAAGTCGGCGCTAAAATACTTGATTTATGTGGAAGGTGTACCGTTTGTAGAGGCGGTGCAGCTGTTATGTGAAGAAAGCCCGATGTACATCCCAGTGCAGCATGAAGCGGTGGAGCGCGAGCGCCCACCGTTTCGTCTGCCGAACCCTGCACCGAATAATGACTGTGTAACGCGGTATTTGCTGGGGCGCGGCATCTCACTGCCCACGATTCGCTACTGCATTGAGAGAAAAATTCTGTACGAAAGTGCAGAATATCACAACTGTGTTTTCTTGGGAAAAGACCCGCAGGGCGTGCCGAAATATGCGGCGTTGCGCGGTATTTATGACTATGGGAAACCGTTCAAGAGGGAGGCTCCCGGCAGTCAGAAACAGTACGGATTCTGCATCCAGCCGATGCAGCCCGGCACCACGGTGGCGGTGTTCGAAGCC
>ENA-OOQX01000577-OOQX01000577.1-human-gut-metagenome-genome-assembly--contig:-NODE-577-length-13472-cov-2.123500_pt1 | contig 13472 bp, 8 predicted proteins | sample MGYA00241267_ERZ501173 | MGnify/ENA primary metagenome ERZ501173 (study PRJEB25962, sample SAMEA2042500) | human gut metagenome | biome: human gut; feature: human-associated habitat; material: faeces... | reverse complement strand
CTTTGCGATATGCTCCTGCTCATACTTGCGACGCTTGCCGTCAGACTTCTTTTTGAAATAATCGAAAGGAGACGCGCGAAATGACCTTTAATTCCTGGGAATTTCTTATTTTCTATCCGATAACGCTGCTCCTTTATTTCCTGCTGCCGAAAAAATGGAGCCGGATAAGCCTGCTCTTTATGAGCGCGATTTTCTATCTCATTTCTTATAAGCTCCATACTTGCACCAGTCTTATCAAGAAGAAGCTCACATGCTGCCTCACTTATTTTATAATCATTAGAAGCCATCATTCCTGCTATCCACCTTTTAAGCGTTGCTGGTGTCTGATACTGCATTTCACATACATATCCATTAGAACTTACAGCCTTATATACTTTATTTCTCTTATCAACGTCTTTTTCTATAAATATTAATATAAGATAATCCGGCAGTTCCTTAATATAGTCTGCCATTTTATCATTAGCCGTCTTAAAATACCCGCTGTCACTTACTATAACAAGTCGTCTTTCGCTAAAAAATGGTATTGTCTCACATATAGTAATTACATCTTCAGGCTTTGTATTATCTCCTTCAAAATAACTGTAATTAATAGTATCATCACCTATTATCGCCTGTTTCATTCTATCTTTATACTGCTTTTTAAGATATTCTTCCTCACCATATATAAGATATACTTTCTGATATTCGCCTTTTTTAATATTATCATTTAAAGTTTTCATAAGTATAATTGTACCATTTATACTGCATTATTGTAAATATTGATGAACGCTCATTTTGTATCCGTCTGTTCTAATTATTATCTCTCCTAAGGTATTTGTAACATACACCTTGCAGTTATTGTCTTCTAACCTTTCAAGCGTTTCACTATGGGGATGCCCGTACCTGTTATTGATACCGCACGATATAAGTGCATACTGCGGCTTAATTGTCTTAAGCAGCTTATCACTTGTAGCATATTTAGAGCCGTGGTGTCCCACCTTTAGAACTGTTATATCAGAAAGCTCATCTTTAATATCTACATTAGCTGCTCTCTCTTTATTAATATCATTAATAAGGCAGTCCTCTGCCCTGCTTTCTGCATCACCAGTCATAAGCATTGAGAATTTTTTATAACTTATGCAATAAACAGCAGAATAATCGTTACTATCCTCATAGTCGTAACCAGCACAAGGATGTATACATTTAATATCCAGCTCTCCTACTGTAAATGTATATCCTCTTACGGCATAACATACATTTATGCCTGCTTTATCAGCCATATCCACAAGCTTCATATATGCCTCTATATTCTCTTTGCCTTTAATATCCGGCATAACAATACTCCCAATAGAAAATGTATCATCACACATCTTAATAAGCTCCATAACTGCACTTATATGGTCATTATCCGTATGGCTTATAAAAATGCAGTCTATATATTTACAGCCCATCGCACGCAATGCAGGATACACCCGGTACTGTCCTGTACTTTTAATATCCGTGCTTCCACCGTCAAACAAAAAATTATGTCTGCCCGAAGCACTTACATATATGCTGTCGCCCTGCCCTACATCTAACATATTAATCTGAATCCCGTTATAAGGCTTGTAGCGCATATTAAGAACCAATACCACCAGCATAACAGCAATAATGCAGTTAATTGCTTTATTTACCAAGCTATGCATCTTGCAATAATTCTTAAAGTTATATTTAAAGGACGGCTTATTTATAATGATAAATATTATCATTAGCACGCTATATACTATAATTACTCCTGCTGGCGGCTGTCCTGTTATTATTCTGAACTGTCCCAACCTTGAATTACGTTCGCACACAAAGTCATAGAAATCAAGAACATAATTGCCTGCCCCAGCCGTAAAATACGCAAGCTTAAGCGATATAAAACCAGCAAATGCTGTAATAATTCCCGTTATCATCACCACTGGCATAAGTGGTATTACAATGCAGTTAATAAAAATACTTGTCATGAATACCGAATTATAACTATAAAGCACTGCTGGAAGTGTCGCTAATGTAACCGCAATACTACATAGCAATGCATTAATAATGTACACTATCGACTTTTTTACTATTTTGCCAGTATTGTCCATTCTGCTATTTATAGCTTTTTCATCAGGCATTAATACAGGATATAACTGTGATATACCTATAATCGCCAGAAATGACATTATATATGACATACTATAGACCGTATATGGATTACGCCCAAGTATTAATATTGAAGCAGCTGACAACCCTGTAAGAATATCAAATGTCCTGCCATATACATCTGCAATTATAATAAGCACCAGCATACATACCGCCCTTTTGGCAGACACCGTTTCTCCTGTCATAATAAGGTACATTATAATAACCGCGATTGATATTACAGAAGCTTTTATTATCCCTATGTATTTTCTTATTAGCTTATATACAGCCATACCAACTAAAGATATGTGCAGACCGCTTATTGCAAGCAGATGTGCAATTCCATTTTTCTGGTATTCCTCTTTAGTCTTAATATCAAGCTCATATTTATCACCTAACACAATTGATGACATAAGCCCAGCTTTATCTTTATATACCTTTGCATATATACCCTTAATCTTTTGCTTAATTACATACAAAATATATCTTAGCCGGTTATTGTTACTCTCTGTAACTACAACCTTATCTGCATTGCATTTATATGGATAACCCAGCGAAATATAATACATATTAGCGTCAAAACTGCCATAATTTCTTGGCTTATCAAATTCCTTAACATCTCCAGTAACCCGCACTATGTCTCCTGCATTACATTTATTATCATCTGTGTATACAATAATTCCTGTATGAATGTCCGTATTATTAATATACAAAACATTATAACCATCCTTATTCTGCATATTATATATTGTGCCTGTAAATGTTATATCCTCATAACATTTTCCCAGTCTGTCACTTACTATGCCTGTTCTTATTATTGTCACTGGAAATATAAGAAATATAAGATAATAAAGACAGGAATTCTTATTGAATCTTACACATATGCGTAAAACTTCAAATGCCAGAATTCCAACCAATACTATTACAGGCACTGCACTCCAATGCAGCTTTTCCCTGTAACAATATGTAGATATTACTGCGGCTATAAGCTGAGTTACAGCCGCACTTAATAATGGTCTTTTCAAATAACTAACCTTTTGTTCCTTTCTGGAACGCTTATTCAACTATACCTGAATTAAATTTATACAGTCTGTCAAGGCTTATACTGTCCCTGAACGTATTCGTATAATCTCCGTTAATGAATATTTTAACAGACTCTATGCTGTCAAGGGCACATAATGAATTAACTATTGAATATATCTCAACATATGAGCTCACATTAACAAGCTCGTCACGGAATTCCTCACTAAGATTAACATAACACACCTTTTCTACAACAGACACACCAAGAAGTTTGATATCTTTGGGCAGTGACGTGTATGCTCCTGCGGCTGTAGGTCCGCTTATAAGCCTCTGCACAATCATTCTTTCTATTGGCATATTCTTATTATAAGCAAGCATTTCCTTGACTTTAACAAGCTTGGTACCTGTATAATCTGCATAATACAACTGTACATTACGCCAGTCCATTTCTCCAAATGCACTGTCTGATTCCGTAAAATCTGTCTTTTTTAATGCACCTATAACTGTACCGTCCTCATACAAAGCTTCCTTGCCATCAACATAAAAATGTACATACAATACATCATCTATCTGCGTAAGCATTTTTACTACTGCTGCCCTGAATAACAGTTCAACCTGTGTACTCATCTGCTTATATGAAGATGAATAATTAAGTGCAATCGCTTTTCCATCAAGCATAACATCTAACAGCGTAACATTATCAGGCTTTATTATATACTCATTCTTATCAGCAGGCTTAACATTCATCTTATCAAGAAGCTGTCTTGCTGTATCTTCTATAGAAGTGTCAATGTCAATATTATAATTCTGTTCTATAAGCTTGTCCTTTGAACTGTTCGTATAATAAACTGTATACTGCCTGCCCCTGTTCTGTGAAGAACACGCCGTCAGCTCTACAGCCATACAACAGCATAATAATGTAACTACCAGCTTATTAATCAATAGTCTAATTCTCATTCTTATCCTCATCATCTGACTCCACATAATTAAGCGGTATTCTGAAAGTAAATGTTGTTCCCATCCCCTCCTCACTATACAGCTTAATTGTTCCGTGGTGCATTAATATAATATTCTTAACTATAGAAAGTCCAAGACCTGTTCCACCTGTCTGCCTTGACCTTGCCTTGTCAACCCTGTAAAATCTCTCAAAAACCCTGCTCTGGCTCTCTTTAGGTATTCCAATTCCAGAATCTTCAACCCTTACAAAGAAGAACTGATGATCTGCATTAAGTGAAACATGCACCCAGCCGTCCATATCATTATATTTGATAGCATTTTCAACAAGATTAGATATTACCTGTGTTATCTTAACCTCATCAATCTGTGCCACAACCGGTCTGAAACTCTCAAATAGCAATTCTATATTCTTCTTTTGTGCAAGTGGCTTTAACCGCTTTAACACAAGCTCTAACAGTTCATTAAGATTAACTGATGAAATATTAAGGGTAGCTGAAGCTCTATCAAGCCTTACCATACATAAAAGATCCTCAATAATCTTATTCTCCCTGTCAATTTCACTTACAATATCAACCATAAATTCCTTATATACTTCCACAGGAACATCTTCCTGCGTATTAAGCGAATCGGCAAGAACCTTAATTGAAGTTATAGGTGTCTTTAACTCGTGTGATACATTTGACACAAACTCAGACCTTGAATTATCAAGCTCACTGTTCTTGTCCATAATACTGTTAAAATGCTTTGCAAACTGTCTAAGTTCTGTAGAACCTTTAACGTCCATTCTCTTGTCTATATATCCAAAATCAACTTCTTCAACAATATGAAGTGCTTTCTTATACGGCTTAAAATAAAAATATGTCACAATAATCGAAACAACAAGAATAATAGTAATTATCACAAATTCAATAACCCATATCCTGTCAAAAGCATTCCCTGCTATCTGGCTTATATCTGATATATCAAGATTAACTACTAGAACAGCTATAAGCTGTCCCTCGCTGTTGTATACAGGAGAAGCTGCTTCTATATTGCCGGTCTTTTTGCTGTAATCAGTTATTGTCTTAGGACTATCATACACAGTTATAACCTTGGAATTAATCATAGTCTTTCCAGTGTCAACAGCATATGTATCCACGCTTATGTTATATTTCTTATCTACAAGCCTTATTCTTATTGCATTAAGCGATGAATAATTCATAAGATTTTCATACACCCCATCATTATGTGCTTCATCAATGCTTCCGTACTTCGTAAATTCAGCCGCAATAAGCACAGCCTCATTATTAACGTATGCTTTCCTTGCTTCAACAAGTGATGTCGTATATGAATATTTAACAGCCTTGACTGCTGAGATTGTCGATATAATAGACATTACTGCTATTATAAATACGAGTCTGAATCTTGTGCTTAAGAAAAAACTTAATATATCTGTTATTAATTTCTTATGATTCATCCTGGATTTAGCCGATTGTCCCCGCGTTCCTTTATTTATATTAAACATTAAAATAATAACCTACTCCCCACTTAGTATGAACATACTTAGGTTCACTTGAATTATCTTCTATCTTCTCTCTTAATCTTCTTATATGAACATCTACTGTACGTCCATCACCCGGGTAATCCGCTCCCCACACTGTCTTTAAAAGTACATCTCTGCTATATACTCTGTTAGGATTAAATGCAAGCAGCTCTAAAAGGTCAAATTCCTTAGCTGTAAGGTAAATCTCTTTGCCTCTGATAAAAAGACTTCTGCTGTCACAGTCAATTCTCATATCCCCGATATTTAATACATTACTCTTAGCCTGTTCTTTCTCAGGCTTATTATTTCTTCTTAAGATTGCTTTCATTCTTGCTTTAACTTCAAGAATATTAAATGGCTTTGTTATATAATCATCCGCACCATATTCAAGTCCCATAATCTTATCCATATCATCGCCCTTGGCCGTAAGCATAATTATAGGAACATTAGAGAACTCTCTTATCTGCTGGCATACCTCAAGTCCATTCATCTTAGGAAGCATTATATCCAGAAGTATTATATCGTAATCATTGTTCTTAGCCATATCAAGTGCTTCTTCACCATCATAGGCACAGTCAACCACACTGTAGTCCTGTATAAGGCTGAATTTAATTCCTTTAACAATCATCTTTTCATCATCAACAACTAATACTTTACCCGCCATCTTTAATAATTACTCCTTGTTCAAACACATATATAATCTTTTATCTTGTTAAATGCTGCATCTTTTATTCCTGATACATTCTTTATATCTTCTATCCTTTTAAAAGCACCATGCTTTTCCCTATAACTTATTATATCTAATGCCCTCGCCTCACCTATGCCGGATAACTGCATAAGTTCAGACTTGGAAGCTTTATTAATATCAATAAGATTACTACTGCCTGCTCCCCCTGTGTTACTACCATAACTTTCGCTATTACCGCCTGAATTCTCTGTATTACTGCCCGATATCCCCGTGGCATTGGGATTACAGCCGTTGTTTATTTCATCTGTCAGGCTTATATCATCGTAAGCATATGGGATATATATTTTATCTCCATCCTTTAACTGCATTGCAAGATTAACTCTGGTGCCGTCTGCCTCATCAATAAGACCTCCGCAAAGTTCCACCGCCTGATACAGTCTCATACCTGCACCACCACTGACAACTCCTGCATTAACAACTGCACCACATATATATACATATATCTTACTGTTATTCTCATCCAGTCCGTCATTGCCTGCTTCGTTACCATTAATACCATTACTATTGTTAATATCAGCAGCACCGCCGCTGGTAACTCCACCGATAATACTCTTGCTATCACTTTCCTTATCTGAAATATTATCTTTATTAATTATAACACTGCCATCTTCTTTGGTTGGGTTTATATAAAATATGCCTGCAATTATAATAATTAATACTAATACAGCTGTTTTAATAATATATCTACGCTTTTTATATAATTTAATTAAGTCCATGTATACTCCTTATATCTATAATACATTATTATAAGATATAAAGTTCCCTTCGCATACATTTTTATTGTACCTAATTAATATCCATATTACAAGCAAAACCTCAAATATTACTATATAAATTACTGTACAAATAATCATTATAATTACCGTATATCATTTACATAAAATACCGTTTTTGGTAAAATGTAAACATTATTATCCATAGGGGGAAGCAAATTTGAACCAACAGACTAAACATCGACACAAATTCAGTTTATTTGACGAACAGACAGGTAATATTCCGTGTGGAAATATCGTATATATAATTGCATTTTTTATTCCAGTTATAATATTTACAGCCTTGTATTTTGCAAGGGAAATATTTCCATTCGGCAATAACTGTTATCTGCGTTCTGATATGTATCACCAGTACGCTCCATTTTTCTCTGAGCTATGGTATAAAATCCGCAACGCAGAAAGCCTTACTTATAGCTGGGATATCGGTATGGGAACTAATTTCACATCTTTATATGCGTACTATCTGGCAAGCCCTGCTAACTGGATTATTGTATTATTCCCACAGAAATATATGATTGAGATTATGAATACTCTCATAATCCTTAAGTTATCTTTATCAAGCGTTTCTATGACCCACTATATAAGCAGGCATTTTTCCAACAAGAATATATGTATAGCTTTATTCGGGTTATTCTACGCATTTTCCGGATATGTAGCTGCTTATAGCTGGAACATTATGTGGCTTGACTGTCTTATACTTGTTCCTCTTATTATGCTTGGCCTTGAAAGACTTGTTAATGAAGATAAATGCTTTCTATACTGCATAAGTCTTGGATTATGTATATTCACTAACTACTATATTGCAATTATGGTATGTTTATCAGTTGTTCTTTATTTTATTGTGCTTGTAACTGCCTACAAAAAAGAACGTACTTTCAAGAATTATTTTAAGACATTTCTAAAATTTGCATTTTACTCACTGATTGCCGGTGGGCTTGCGGCATGCCTTTTACTGCCTGAGTTCTACACATTTTCTTTATCAGCTTCAAGTGACATTGCATTTCCTAAGAAATTAAGTCTTTATTTCAGCATATTAAATATGCTCACTAGACAATTAATAAATGTTCCTGTCCACCTTGGACTTGAACACTACCCTAACATATACTGCGGCGTTGCTGTATTCCTTCTTTATCCTCTCTATGTTATGGACAAAGACATCAATTTATGCGAAAAGATAGGCAAATCCGTATTACTGCTTGTCTTCCTTACAGCATTTAACCTTAATATACCTAATTTTATATGGCACGGATTTCATTATCCTAACAGCCTGCCTTGCAGACAATCATTTATATACATTTTCTTCCTGCTTACAATGTGTTATGAGGCATTAAGCCATATAAAGCGGATGACAAGCAGACAGTTAGGAATTGCCGTATGGATAAGCTTAGGACTTCTTGTGCTTATTGAACAGGTATTTGCAGTTGATGAAACTTATGATTTTAAGGCAATTTACTTAAGCGGTGCTTTTATTCTTGTGTATGCAGGACTTATGATTGTCTATAACAAGACCAACTGGAAGCTGCCTGTAACAGTATTTCTTGCATTTATAGTCTGTATAATAGAATGTACTATCAATATGGATTCAACAGGAATTGGAACTACTAACAGAACCTCTTATCTTTTAGATTATGATGCTATTAAATCTGTGACACAGACCGTAAGAGATGAAGATACATCATTTTACCGAATGGATAAGAAGTTTGGTGCGCGTTCAAAAAATGACGGAGCTTGGCATAATTACCACTCAATATCAACATTTTCATCAACTTCAAGTGCTGGAATGTCAGAATTGTTCGGAAAGCTTGGCTTTGAACATTCAATGAATGCCTATGGCTACAATGGTGCTACACTTGTTACAGAAAGCTTATTCTCGGTTAAATATACAATTACCAACCGTATACTTACAAGCAGTTCTCTTCGCGAGTATTACGTTGGAGATGACGGCGAATTCGTCTATGAGAATAAATATACACTTCCACTTGGATTTATAACCTATAATAATGCAGGCGAATGGAATCCATCAGAAGCCAATGGAACAGGAATTGAGAACCAGAACTCGCTTATACAGACACTTACAGGCATTGCCAATGTATTTACACTTACTTATGAAAATGCCACCGACTCAAGCTTTGAAGTTAAGCCTGTAAAAGCAGGACATCTGTATATGGTTGTAAGAAATACGACCTGCGACAACGTAACTGCCACTATTAACAATTCTGAATATACTTATTCAGGACTTAAAAATGGCAATCACATAATTGACCTAGGCTACGCCGTTCCAGCAGATACCGTTGTCATATCTGGCGATTCAGCAATGAATGCCAGCGTGTATACACTTGAAACTTCAAGATTTACAGAAGCTTACAATATATTAAATGGCAGTTCCCTTTCTATCACTTCATTTAAAGACACCAAGATAAAGGGAACTATAACAGCTAATAAAGCCGCAACCCTTATATTCTCCATTCCTTACGATAAAGGCTGGAAGGTATATATTGATGGCAGAAAAGTAGAGACCTCTGCCCTTTATGATGCTCTCTTAAGCGTACAGATAAGTGAGGGCAGCCACGAAATAACATTAAAATATACACCTGTGAACCTTATTAAGGGTTGCTTAATTACAGCATTATGTATTATTATATTAATCGGTATTTATATATTAAAGAAGAAAAATATAACAATAAATATATTAAAAACCGCCAGTACAAATAAAGCTGTTGAAGCTGATGATACTTACAACGCATTATCTGATGATTTAGCTGATAATACTCTCACAGATTTAGATGTTTCATCTGCTATGGATATAAATATCGTGGGTGATAATGATATAAATATGCTAGATAGTCTTGATGACTTCGACAATCTTGACAGTGATGAGATTAATTCATCAGAAGAATAATCAGGCATTCTATTAACAATTAATTATAAGCACTAACGAAGTGCAGGAAAGAGGTACAATATGAAACTTTGGGGCGGACGCTTCACTAAAGAAACTAATGAGCTTGTTAATAATTTTAACGCTTCTATCTCCTTTGACCAGAAGTTCTACAAGCAGGATATTCAGGGAAGCATTGCACACGCTACAATGCTTGCTGCTCAGGGTATTATCTCAGAAGATGAAGGAAAGCAGATTACTGACGGCTTAAAAGGTATTCTTTCTGACATAGAATCTGGAAAGCTTGAAATCACTGATGAATATGAAGATATTCACACATTTATGGAAGCTACTCTTATTGAGCGTATCGGTGATGCAGGAAAGAAGCTTCACACAGGCAGAAGCCGTAATGACCAGGTTGCACTTGATATGCGACTTTATACACGCGATGAAGTTAAAAATGTTGATGAAGAAGTAAGAGAACTTATGGAAGTTATCTTAAGAATAATCAAAGAAAATGTTGACACTTATATGCCAGGCTTTACTCATCTTCAGAAAGCACAGCCTGTAACTGTTGCTCATCATTTTTCTGCTTACTTTGAAATGTTCAGACGTGACAGAAGCCGACTTCACGATATATATAACAGAATGAACTACTGCCCTCTTGGTTCTGGTGCTCTTGCAGGAACTACATATCCCCTTAACAGAGAGATGACAGCCGAGCTTCTTGGATTTGCTGGTCCTACTCTTAATAGTATGGACTCAGTATCAGACAGAGATTATGTTATTGAATTCTTAAGTGCACTCTCTACTATTATGATGCATTTAAGCAGATTTTCTGAAGAAATATGTATATGGAATTCTAACGAATACAAATTCATCGAATTAGATGATGCTTTCAGTACAGGTTCAAGCATTATGCCACAGAAGAAGAACCCTGATATAGCTGAGCTTGTCCGTGGTAAGACTGGACGTGTATATGGTGCTCTTATGAGTATCCTCACAACTATGAAGGGAATTCCTCTTGCCTATAATAAAGATATGCAGGAAGATAAAGAGCTTACATTTGATGCTATAGATACTGTTAAGGGCTGTGTAAGCTTATTCAAGGGTATGATTGATACTATGAAATTCAATAATACACGTATGGAAGACTCAGCTAAAAAAGGCTTCACTAATGCTACTGATGCCGCTGACTACCTTGTTAAGAAAGGGGTTCCTTTCAGGGATGCACATGGTATTGTAGGACAGCTTGTTCTTATGTGTATTGACAAGGGTATTGCACTTGATGACCTTTCACTTGATGAATACAAGAAGATAAGCCCTGTATTTGAAGAAGATGTATACGAAGCTATCAGCTTAAAGACCTGCGTTGAAAAACGTCTTACTCTCGGAGCACCTGGCCCTGATGTTATGAATAAAGTTATCGGACTTTATGATGAATATATGAAGGACAACCAGAAATTATAAAATATACCACTATAAAATATACTCACTTAAAGCTTATTTAAAATAAAACCTAAATAACTACAGTTCAGAATTAATAAACAAACATAATAATATAAAAGTCCCTGTCATTATTGATATATACAAAAGCTCTTAGTATACACCAATAATGACAGGGTATTTTTAAAATGTAAACTTCTCAACCTTACCAGCTTTACTATCATAAGTTGATGTAAGATAATCAAATGTATATCTTGCTTCACCGTGCATTGGAACAGTAAATGTCAAAGTCTTATCCCAATCCATTCCACGTCTTGTAAATACGATATGCAGTTCAAATATTAGTTCTGCATCTTCACCAGAGCCACCTGACAGCTGTGTATTCCTGATAGTTAATTCACTTGGATATATATCTTCTTCCAGATCTATCCTATTATTGCCTATATATGCAAAAAGATGAGAAGCTGTTTCTTCTGCCATCGCTTCATTCTCCAGATATTCACGCATACTTGCTGCACCACAGCCGCCGTGAAGCCTGCCTTTAGCTTCTTCAATATTAAATCTGATTGTAATAAAACGGCAATCGCCTATACTTATAACATAAGAATTGTCTTCCTCGGCTCTTATACTATAATTGCCAAATCCATTAGAATTCTCTAATTCTTTCTTATCTGTTATGCTGTATCTCACATCTAAGGTTTCAAATAAATTAGTTGATGACTGGGTAAAGATATCATCTTTTTCTTTTCTGAATGTAACAACAAATGCTCCTTTAATCTGCATAGATGTTGCCATATAATCATAAGTGACTAACTCCCAGCCGTCAGCTGCTCTCTCATTAATCAGATTGTCTAACATAGCAATATCATTAGCATCTGCCTTATCTGAAAGCCATTTAGTGCCAACCGTTAAAATCTCTGTTTTGTATGTATACATATACTCCTCCTTTATTAGATACTATCTTAACTTTATATATTATTATATTATATTGATTTCTTTTTTACAATTTGTAATTTATAACCTAAAGCCTCAAGTATATGACTAAATGTGCGTATTGTTGGATTACTTTTCTTTTTCTCAATTCTGGAAATATCCTGCTGTTTGTTTCCTGTCAATGCAGCTAATTATTTTTGCGTAATATTTTCCTCTTACTTTATTAGAGCACAACATAAATGTTGTATTGTCAAATATAAAATTATATATTTTTATTCAATAATTACATCTGACCTTATTACACATTCATCTTCTTCCTTATAATTAAATGTCAGTTTAATACCACCTGACATTATCAAACTTCTTTACATTGAACATTTTAATATAATCAGATAAGTCTTATTATAGTCGCAAGTTAATTAAGTTACTGCTATGTAATATATTTGTAGTTCTGGCAGAGCATTTTAACAATTTAACAAAAAGCATTTAAATATAAAGAAATGAGGTTAATAATTATGACAACTACTTCTCAGTATGAATTAAACAAAGGACTTGCACAGATGTTAAAGGGCGGAGTTATTATGGACGTAACAACTCCTGAACAGGCTAAGATTGCTGAGGCGGCTGGTGCCTGTGCTGTTATGGCACTTGAAAGAATACCTGCTGACATCAGAGCCGCTGGCGGTGTATCACGTATGCTTTTTATATTCTTGTTAGGTGTTTAACATTTGAGGTGATGTATTATGACAAACCGCGATGAAAAAATTGAAGAGTTTTGGCTTCCTTTTTGCGTTACTTTTATTATAACGGTTTTGTCGGTTGCTGCAATGTGTTTAGTTAGATATAATATTAGTAGCGATAGCGAATCGGTTATAGAGTTTCATAATGTACAGTGTGTGAACTATATATGGTTGGCTGTGTATATGATAGCTGAAGCACTTGTTCCGACAATGATTACATTTGCAATTTCTGATAGTTTGGCTTATAGGCGAAGAGAAAAAGAAAATGGAAAATTTTTTATGAAACTTACCTTTTGTATAGCTTTTTTAGTTTGTCTTGGCTTTGTCT
>ENA-OOQX01000575-OOQX01000575.1-human-gut-metagenome-genome-assembly--contig:-NODE-575-length-13526-cov-2.774107_pt1 | contig 13526 bp, 11 predicted proteins | sample MGYA00241267_ERZ501173 | MGnify/ENA primary metagenome ERZ501173 (study PRJEB25962, sample SAMEA2042500) | human gut metagenome | biome: human gut; feature: human-associated habitat; material: faeces... | reverse complement strand
CCGTTTCCGTCGGTCAGGTTGATCTGTGATTATTTTATCTGCATTTTCAAATGTGCAAGCGACAGTGCAAGGTTTTCATACTGAATAACTGCGTCTGCCGGCTTGTAGAGCTGACACGGTGCAAAGCACCACATCAGACGAACGCCGTTCTCATAAAAGAGGTTGCTCACCGACTGAGCGGCATCCGAAGGAACTGCAATAATACCGATTTGGATATTATGCACCTTGCAGAAGTCCGAAAACTCCGACATTTGCATTATCGGTTTACCGCCCTCGGAAACCGTGTCCTCCTGCGCTTTTTTATCAAAAGCTGCCAGAACCGATATTCCGAAATCCTCAAAGCCGGAATAGTCAAGCAACGCTTTTCCGAGCCTGCCTGCACCTATGATTACCGCCTCGGCCTTATCTCCCGTCATGAATTTTTCAAGACTCTCGATAAGCTCTTGGCACCGATATCCGACCTTTGGTTTACCCGAGCCGCACAATGCGCCGAGATCCTTTCTAACCTGAACCTCTCCGAGTCCCAGCTCCTTTGCAATCACCGTTGAGGATATGTTTTGCATACTCTCCGGCAAACCTTTTAGAAATCTGAGATACATCGGGATTCTGCCGAGTGCCGGCCGTGATATCTCCGTCTCTTTCAAGATAACACCTCCCATGAACATACGTCGTTCCTTTGATTGTTATTATTTTATCAAAGTTTTCTCGTTTTGGGAATTGCCTCTTTCTCATATCGGTATTGCATTTATCGATATACCCTTGACGGAACAGGCTCACAGTCTGAAATGTTTATATAATCACATCAGAAATTGAGGCTATTGCACCATATTTTTCAGTGCTTTTGCCCGAAATAAATACGGCTTTTTTTGTAAAATTTATTGCATCGTCAAGCGAAAGTTCATCAAGATTTTTACCTTTTCTGATAAATTCACTGACGAATGTGCCTAAGAAGATGTCTCCGGCACCCGTTGTGTCCACGGTTTTGGCCTTAATTGCCGGAATATGAGCTTTTTCGCCCTTAAAGCAAAGAGTAGCTCCCTTGTCGCCGTCCGTTACCAGTGCAAGCGTTGCTCCTTTTTCAAAAAGGAAATCCGTTCCCTTGCCATGGCTTATCATGTCAAGCTCCTCGACCGAAAGTTTTATGATATCAACATAAGGAAGCAAAAATGCCATGCGCTCGGCCGCCTTTTCGGGACTGTCCCACAGCGGCGGACGGTAGTTGGGGTCATAGGTTACGGTACAGCCGCACTTTTTTGCGGTTTTAACGGCTATTTCCGTTGAGAAATATGACGGCTCGTCCGTTAATGAAAGTGAGCCGAAATGAAAAACCTTTGAATCGGCTATCAGCTTTTTATCAACGTCGGTTTCATATATAAACCTGTCTGCACCGTATGTTCTGTAGAAACTGAACTTTCTGTCGCCCTTGTCGTTAAGCTCAACAAAAGCAAGGGTGGTGTTATGCTCGTTGTCCTTTTTGAGATAATCGCAATCGATACCGCAGTCTTTAACGGTTTTGATAAGAAACTCTCCCGGCAAATCGTTGCCGACCTTTCCGATAAAGGCTGTCTTAAGGCCTGCCTTTGCCGCAGTTGCAAGCATATTCAGCGGTGCGCCTCCGGCCTTGCGAATAAAGCGCATATCGCCGGCCGAATCAACTCCGTCAGGTACAAAATCTATAAGAATCTCGCCGAGGGCGGTTATGTCATATTTTCGCACAGCTGTCACCCTTTTTCAATAATACTTTAAAAATTACTTTACACTATTATAATTATATATTATCGGTTTATATTTTTCAAGCGGTTTGTATATTTAAAGTGCTTGCTTTTTTATGTATGATATAGTAAAATATGTATGGTTATATAATCATTCTCCGAACGAGAAGAAACAGGAGTGATAATTATCAGTAAGTACCTTATTATAAACGCCGACGATTTCGGTCTTTGTCATTCGGCAAACGAAGCATGCATGGATCTTTTTGAAAGCGGTTGTCTTCTTTCGTCAACGATAATGGCTCCGTGTCCCGGTGCAGATGAAGCAATCGAATTTGCAAAAACACATCCGCAGTATGCTATCGGCGTTCACCTCACCCACACTAACGAGTGGATGGATAAGTTCCCATGGGGTCCTCTTTCCGACGGAAAGAGCGTCAGAACCCCCGAGGGCAGAATGTGGCCGGAAAGTGAGGACTTTGAGGCTCATTGCACATATGACGACGCTTGTGCCGAAACTCTTGCACAGATTGAATACTGCGAAAAAAAAGGCATGAAGCCGTCACACGTTGACTCGCACATGGGTGCACTTTACGGACTCAACGGCAAGCTGAAAATGCTTCCGAAAACGCTCGCAATCTGCGGCAAAAAGGGCTATCCCTTCCGTATGTTCTCTAAGCCGCTTGAATCACAGTGTCCTCCCGGCACACCGATGTGGCTTTTCAAGGCGGCATGCCGCTTTTCCGGTATATTCGGCAAGATAAATCATGTTCCGATGCCGGATTATCTGATTTTCCCCGAGAGCATCGAAAGCGGAGAATCCTATGAGGAGTTCAAGCACAATTTCATTACGTATCTTACGGATATCCCGGACGGAATTTGCGAGACATATATCCACCCGGCTCTTGATACCGACGAAATGAAAGCAATCACAGGAAGATGGAAGAGAAGATACTGGGAATATCTCATCATGAAAGACCCGGATATTTATAAGGCATTTGATGAGCACAATATCAAGCTCATCAGCTACCGTGACCTTGTAAAGCTCAAAAAATAAAATGACAAAAGACGAAAGCGGTTAAAATTGCTTTCGTCTTTTTTTATATAGTAAAAATCAAACAGCTTAAACGAAACCGCTCTCCAAAAGGAAAGCGGTTTTGACTCTGTTTATTCTGTTTTAAGCTTAATTCCAAGCTCATCAAGCTGGAGATCATCAACCTCTGCCGGGCAGCCTGTCATCGGCTCGCTTGCATTCTGAACCTTCGGGTAAGCAACAACATCTCTCAAGCTGTCGCAGCCGAGCATCTGCATAACGAGACGGTCAAGACCGATACCCATTCCGCCGGGCGGCGGTGCGCCGTATCTGAATGCGTCAAGCAGGTAGCCGAACTTTGCGTAAGCTTCCTCCTGGGTGAGGTTGAGAAGTGTGAAAATTCTGCTCTGAAGCTCAGGATTCGTGATTCTGATTGAACCGGATGAAAGCTCGATTCCGTTGAGAACAAGGTCGTAAGCCTTTGCTCTTACCTTAGCCTTATCTGTTTCAAGATATTCAAGACACTCGTCCATCGGAGCGGTGAACGGGTGATGCATGGCAACCCATGTCTTGCTGTCCTCGTCCCAATCGAAGAACGGGAACTCGGTAATCCAAAGGAGGTTGTACTGACCCTCCGGAATTATATCAAGTCTCTTTGCAACCTCCTGACGGAGTGCGCCGAGAGCGTTGAAAACGATTGAATTCTTAACGTCGCCGATAATGAGAACAACGTCGCCTGCTTCTGCACCCGCCTTATCAAGGATAGCCTTAAGCTCGTCCTCGGTGATAAACTTTGCAAAGGAGGAAGAGACCGTTCCGTCCTCGGCGATTCTTGCCCACGCAAGACCCTTTGCACCGTTACCCTTAACCGAATCGGTGAGCTTATCTATCTCTTTTCTTGAAAGTGACTTGAAAGCATTCTTTGCAGTGATGCCACGGACAGAGCCGCCGTCCTTTACCGTGTTGGAAAATACGCCGAAGCCGCAGTCCTTAACAATATCGCTGAGGTCATAAAGCTCCATGCCGTAACGTGTGTCCGGCTTATCCGAGCCGAAACGCTCCATAGCCTCTTTATATGTAATTCTCGGAAGCGGAAGCTGAATATCAACGCCGAGAGCCTCTTTGAAAACTCGCTTCATGTAGCCCTCGCCGATATTGAGAACGTCCTCCATGTCAACGAATGACATTTCAAGGTCGATCTGTGTGAATTCCGGCTGACGGTCGGCACGAAGATCCTCATCACGGAAGCAGCGTGCAATCTGCATATATCTGTCAAAGCCCGCAACCATTGAAAGCTGCTTGTAGAGCTGCGGCGACTGCGGAAGAGCATAGAATGAACCGTTGTGAATACGGCTTGGAACGAGGAAATCTCTTGCTCCCTCGGGAGTGGAGCGGATAAGAATCGGTGTTTCAATCTCAATAAAACCGTTCTCGTCGAAATAGTCACGGGTAATCTTACAAATCTTGTGGCGCATGATAATGTTGCGCTGAAGGTCGGGACGACGAAGGTCAAGATAGCGATATTTAAGTCTTGTCAGCTCGGAAGTCTGGCAATTCTCAACAATTTCAAACGGCGGAGTTTCACTCTTGCCGAGAACTCGAAGATCTGTAACGTCGACCTCAATTTCACCTGTCGGGATTTCGGTATTCTTTGAAGAACGCTCACGGACAACGCCCTTTGCCATGAGAACAAATTCGCTTCTTGCCGAAAAAGCCTTGTCGAAGATTTTCTTGTCTGTGTTTTCACCGAATGCGAGCTGAACAATACCTGTTCTGTCACGCAAGTCGATAAAAATAAGTGCACCAAGGTCTCGCTGACGCTGTACCCAGCCTGCAACGACAACCTCTCTGCCGACGTCGCCGATTCTGAGGTCGCCGCAATAGTCGGTACGCTTTAAGCCTGTCATAAAGTCCATTATATTAAGCCTCCTAAAATTTTGCTTAAATCTATATTATCCATATCCTCAGCGGCAGTGCCTTGAAGCTTCATGGCTGCCGATTGAAGTGAATATTCCATAAAATCATCGGAAAAGCTGTCAAGAGAAATCTCCTGTGTTTCGCCGCTTTCCATATTTTTGACCTTTGCAACGCCCGCCGTGAGGTCGTCGTCGCCGATAATCGTTGTAAACCTTGCACCGATTTTGTCGGCAAACTTCATCTGAGCCTTTACGGAACGGCCGACAACGTCGAACTGTGCACTGATGCCGGATTGACGAAGCTCAAGTGCAAGAGCCGCAGCCTTAGTCAAAGCCGCATCGCCGATGCTGCCGATGTAAATCTCAGGAACGTCCGCAGCCGGGAGTGCGATTCCCTGCGCCTCAAGAAGAAGAAGAATTCTTTCAAGTCCGAGCGCAAATCCGAGAGCCGGAACATGAGGACCGCCGATTTCTTCAACAAGGCCGTCATAGCGACCGCCTGCGCAAACTGCACTCTGTGCGCCGAGAGCGTCGGTCACAAACTCAAATACCGTGCGTGTATAATAATCAAGACCTCTTACGATGTGCGGATTGACCGTGTATGAAATGTTCATCGCTTCAAGGTACATTTTTACTTTTTCAAAGTGGTCATGGCACTCGTCACAGAGATAGTCAAGGATTATCGGTGCGTCCTGTCCGATTTCGTGACAAATCGGGCTTTTGCAGTCGAGAATTCTCATCGGGTTTCGGTCAAGTCTTTCACGGCATGTGTCGCAAAGCTCATCCTTGCGTGATTCGAAGTAAGCTTTCAGGGCATCCTGATATTTTTTGCGGCAGATCGGGCAACCGATTGAATTAATTTCAAGACTTATTCTGTCAATACCGAGGAAGCCGAAAATCTCATTGCCGAGCGAGATAACCTCTGCGTCGGCGGCAGGAGAAGCTGTGCCGTAGCACTCAATGCCGAACTGGTGAAATTCACGCAGTCTGCCTGCCTGTGGCTTCTCATAGCGATAGCACGAGGTTACATAGCTTACCTTCTGCGGCATCGGCTCATTCTGGAGTCCGTGCTCAAGGAAAGCTCTTGCTGCACCGGCCGTTCCCTCGGGTCTGAGGGTAATTGAGCGGCCGCCCTTGTCGTTAAATGTGTACATTTCTTTCTGAACAACGTCAGTAGTATCACCGACAGAACGTGTAAAAAGCTCCGTGTGCTCAAAAACGGGAGTGCGGATTTCTTTGAATCCGAAATCCTTTGCAATGTTGAGCAAGGTGCTTTCAATAAACTGATTTTTGTGGCTTTCAGAAGGAAGAACGTCCTGCGTTCCCTTGATAGCCTTGGTTATAAGTGCCATATAAAAACTCCTCACTGAGTTGTATTACTTGTTTTTCATCTTATCTTTATTTTTTCTGTAATCCGTCATCAAAATATGGAAAGCCATGTATTCCGGCAAGAGAGCCTGTGCGGCAATAATTGCAACAGCAAAGCCCTTGGCAACACCGGATATTGCAAAATAAACAACCGTAAAAGCAACCGAAGCAATGCCTATTGCCAAAGACAGCATGGAGAGAAGGTACGGTTTTTTTAACACATCTGCCGCTCTGAGCAGCAGAATAATATCCGTCAAAACAAGTGCGGCAAGCGAAAAGATGTAGTAAAAATCCGCAAAGCCGCCGTAATTAACGCTGACTTTTGCAAATACGACAATAGCAAACCAGTTGCCGATAAAGGGTAGCGACAGCACTGCACCGAGAATCTCGGCCGTTTTCTGCGGCAAGCCCTTATAGTTGCCGTAAATAAACGGGACACATATCAGAAAAACTATAACCGAAATTATCATTGCGATTTCGGAATAGTAGGCGCACTTGAAGAACAGACTGAAAAAAGCAAGAATAACAAAAAGCGTACCGACACCGAAGAAACCGATTGAGAGCGCAAGCTCCTTTGTATCTTTTTTCTCCTTATGTTTTATCGGCTTGCCGCAATGCGGACATTTGATAAAATTCGGATTTATTTCTTTCTTGCAATTTTTACAGCGCATTTTTCTCCTCCGCCATTTTTCAGGACACAACTATCCAATCCGCACGGCAAATTATTTTTCGCCGCACAGCACGGATAGTTTATTTCAAAATCAATACTTCGGATTGACGATATCACGCCAGTCAAGGTCGCCCCTATCGAGCGAATGAATAAGAGCCTCTGCCGTAGCAATGTTGGTTGCCGCAGGAACGTTGTGAACGTCGCAAAGTCTGAGCAGACTTGAAACGTTAGGCTCATGCTCCTTGGGATCAAGCGGATCGTTGAAGATGAGAAGCATATCTATTTCGTTGCAGGCAATGAGCGCACCGATCTGCTGATCTCCGCCCTGTGAGCCACGCAGAAAGGTCGTGATTTCAAGGCCTGTTGCGTCGGCAACAAGCTTGCCCGTTGTGCCTGTTGCAAAGAGCCTGTGACGGCTGAGAATTCCGCAATATGCAATGCAGAACTGAGTCATAAGTTCTTTTTTTGCGTCATGAGCAATAATAGCAATATTCATAAATTACCTCCGTTTTATATAGTTAAAACTAAGTTAAGTTTTAGTTGTCAGACAAGAAGTTAAAGAGATCGTATTTAACATTCCATACGGAATTCGGATCGGAGAAAAAGTCTATATTTGATTGCTCCCGTCCATCGGTCAATTCTTTTAATCCGTTTTTATCAACAGAATGGTATTTGACGGAATCATATGGAACTCCGCAAGCACCTCCGATTTTGAAAAAAGCAAGTTGATATACGCAGGCAAAGGCACAAACAATAATGACAGCCGTTCTTATTAACGGACGTTTTATTGAAATTTTGTGTTTGCGCTGTTTTATATCGGTATAAATATATTCTACCGAATATATAATCAGGAACATAAACATTGTTGTGCCTGAGATGCAGGTTCGCTCCGGAGAATTGTTTGATGCAGCCATCATTATCTGTGATCCGATAGCCAAGATTGTTGCTGCAAATGGGAGAAAAGCTTGTTTCTCAATATAGAGCTTAACTATTACATATACCGTCGAGACTGCAAAGACAAACAAATACAATCCCCACAGGATACCGATCAAAGTATTAAGTACATAGGAAAAAGGAATTGTTTTGCCCAAAAAGTTCAATGCAAAAATAATTGCTTTTAAAAGGCAATTCAAAATGTTTGCTGAAATCAAGTAAATTATAACCGGAATAGTGATTTTTCGTGAAAATTTGCTGCTGTCTTTAAATTTATAAAGCCAATATGATGTGCACACAGCTAAAAAAGACACCATTATTATAACACTTATGTTGTCTATCCAATTTTGCCGTATGATGATTAGAATATTTTGGAATAAAAGGCGAGCCCCTTGAAATCCCTGATTTGAAACTCGGTTATGCGTACCCGGTGCAAAAATAACCGTAGCATAGCCGATAGCGGAGAAAACGGTACACAAAATAGTATAAGTGTTTATCTTTTTCTTCCTTACTATTGCATCAAAAATAATTAGCACAAACCATCCAAATGCCATCATTCCTGTTTGTTCCATCGTTGCACCGCAAAGAAAGCTCCATATAATCAGCAAAACAGAATTTGGCTTCCTGACTGTCCATAGCATCAAAAGAAGCAGCATCAAGACCGGAAGAAAATAATTGAAACTACCGGTTAACCAATAAACGGATCTTGCATATACACCGAACGTTACTGTCATATATAAGAATACAACTAATGTCAATGCTGCTTTTTGATTTTCCCGATCAGGAACGGCAAGTTTAGCAATAACCTTGCAATAAAGTATGAGTGCAAAAGTTAACAACACTTTCCAGAGAACAAATGTTATTCTGTTCCTCAAAAAGACCGTGGCAAGGATATGCATTAAAAGCCGACCGTTTTCATGCGTATAATGCCATTTGAAATATTCAAGCATTACAGATGGCGAGCATACGCCAATGCTTTTATACCAAAGATCATCAAGATGTATTCCTGTCTTGAAAAGAATGTAAATGTTCGTCAACGAAAACAATAACAGTGCGATGTAATGATAATTTTGATAAAGAAAGCCTTTTATATCACGTGGCTTTGTCAGATTCATTCCGCAACTCCTATTCCGCTAAGAGAACTTAGCTTTCGTTAGTTCCTTCATTCTCTTCTGCTTCGCCCTCTGCGTTTTCATCAGAAGGTGTCTCTTCCTCATCCTTTTCAACAGGAGTGAGCGTTACAATCTTTTCGCCCTCGGAAACTCTCATTACACGGACGCCCTTTGACGGACGTGCAAACTTGCTGATTCCGTCTGCCGGAATGCGGATGATAATTCCGTCGGAAGAGATGAGAATGATATCATTGTCATCACTGACAGATGTAACTGCGGCAACATCGCCGTTCTTTTCTGTATGATAGTTGATGAGACCCTTACCGCCTCTGGACTGAATACGGTAATTGTCAAAGTCGCTGATACGTCCGAAGCCTGTTTCGCTGACTGTGAGAATGGATTTGCCCTCCTCAACGGTTGCAACGCCGATAACCTCGTCGCCCTCGGCAAGCTCGATTGCCTTAACGCCTCGTGCGGTTCTGCCTATCGGTCGTGCGTCGTTCTCATTGAAACGAATCGACATACCTTTCTTGGTCGCAACAATTATATCGTCGTTGCCCTTTGTCATCTTGACCCATGCGAGCTCGTCGCCCTCATCAAGAGTGATTGCGATAACGCCTGTGCGGCGGATATTGGCATACTCGGTAACTGCCGAACGCTTGATAATACCGTTACGGGTAAACATACAAAGATATTTGTAGTCGTCCCCTCTGCCGCAGTTCATGGAAGAGATTGTCTCTCCGTTTTCAAGCGGAAGCAGGTTGACGATATTCATGCCCTTGCTGGTTCGTGAACCCTCGGGAATTTCATAGCCCTTGAGCCTGAACGTTCTGCCCTTTGAGGTGAAGAAAGCAATATGGTCGTGGGTCGAAGCGGTGAACATCGTCTTAACAATATCGTCCTCACGTCTTGTGAGACCCTTGATACCCTTGCCGCCTCTGCGCTGTGCCTGATATTCCGACATCGGAATACGCTTGATATATCCGAAATCAGTGAGAGTAAATACGCAGGTTTCCTCGGGAATAAGATCCTCGATATCAACCTCGCCGGAAACGTTCATGATCTCCGTGCGGCGGTCGTCGCCGTATTTGTCGGCAATTTCCATCGCCTCTGCCTTAACAAGTCCGAGGAGCTTATGCTCGTCACCGAGAAGCTCGAGGAATTCGGCAATCTTTGCCTTGAGCTCGGCAAGCTCGTCCTCAATCTTGATTCTTTCGAGGCCGGTCAACTGACCGAGACGCATCTGAACTATCGCCTGTGCCTGAACATCATCAAGGCCGAAGCGGGTCATGAGAGCTTCTTTACCTTCGTTGACGCTCTTTGAATTACGAAGAATATTGATAACTTCGTCGATAAAATCAAGAGCGGTAAGAAGTCCTTCGAGTATATGTGCTCTGTCCTGAGCTTTTTTGAGGTCGTACTGAGTTCTTCTTGTGACAACCTCTTTCTGGAAATCGATATAATTCTGAAGAATTTCCTTGAGGGTAAGGATTTTCGGTTCACCGTTAACGATTGCAAGAAGAATTACGCCGAACGTCGTCTGAAGCTGAGTGTAAGAGTAAAGCTGATTGAGAACAACCTGCGGATTTGCGTCACGCTTGAGGTCGATTGAAATGTGCATACCTGCCTTTGAGGAATAGTCATTGATATCTGAGATGCCCTCAATTTTCTTATCCTTGACAAGGTCTGCTATGCTCTCAATAAGTCTCGCTTTATTAACGTTATAAGGAATTTCGGTAACCTTTATCTCAAAGCGGCCGTTCTTTTTCTCAACGATTTCCGCACGGGCACGGACAACGATCTTGCCACGGCCGGTTGCGTAAGCAGCTCTCATTCCCGAGCGTCCCATGATAATGCCGTAGGTCGGGAAATCCGGACCTTTGATATGCTCCATAAGCTCGTCAAGTGAAGCGTCGGGGTTGTCGATAAGACAGCACATACCGTCAATAACCTCACGGAGATTGTGCGGCGGAATATTCGTAGCCATACCGACAGCGATACCCATTGAACCGTTTACGAGAATATTCGGGAAACGGGAGGGAAGAACTGTCGGCTCCTTGAGTCTGTCATCGTAGTTTGTTGTGAAATCTATTGTATTCTTGTCGATATCGGTCAGCATTTTGAGAGCCATTTTGCTCATTCTTGACTCGGTATATCGGTAAGCAGCCGGCGGGTCGCCGTCAATCGAACCGAAGTTACCGTGACCGTCAACAAGGGTGTATCTCATTGAAAAGCTCTGTGCAAGACGAACCATTGCGTCGTAAACGGAAGCGTCACCGTGGGGATGATAGCGACCGAGAACCGAACCGACTGTGTCGGCACATTTACGGTAAGCCTTGTCGGGAGTCAGGTTGTTTTCATACATTGTGTAAAGGATACGGCGGTGAACGGGCTTCAAGCCGTCACGCACGTCGGGCAATGCACGGGAAACAATAACCGACATTGAATAGTCAAGAAAAGCTTTTCTGACTTCCTTATTGATATCTACATTATATATAGTGGTATTCTCCAGATTTTCTTTGAAGTTTTCATCCGGATGATAACCGTCCTGCTTAGCCATGTCTGTTTCCCTCCTTTATACATCAAGATTCTGAACGTACTTTGCGTTCTTTTCTATAAAATCGCGGCGAGGCTCAACCTTGTCACCCATGAGAATAGAGAAGGTTTCGTCAGCCTCCATTGCATCCTCAAGAGTAACTCGGAGCATGATTCTTGTTTTCGGATCCATGGTTGTCTCCCAAAGCTGAATGGGATCCATTTCACCGAGACCTTTGTATCGCTGAATGTCGCATCCGCCGCCCATTTCTTCCGTAAGTCTGTCACGCTCCTCATCTGAGAAAGCGTAAACGTGCTTTTTGCCCTTGCTGACCTTGAAAAGAGGCGGCTGGGCAAGATAAACGTGACCCGTGTCAAGCAGAGGTCTCATATATCTGAAGAAGAATGTAAGCAGAAGCGTTCTGATATGAGCGCCGTCGACATCGGCATCGGCCATGATAACGACCTTGTCATATCTGAGCTTGTTTATATCAAAATCTTCGCCTATACCCGTACCGAGAGCAGTAACGATCGGGATAAGTTTTTCGTTTGTGATAACCTTGTCAAGGCGTGACTTTTCAACATTGAGCATCTTTCCCCAAAGAGGGAGGATAGCCTGGAACTGTCTGTCACGGCCCTCCTTGGCGGAGCCGCCTGCCGAATCACCCTCGACGATATAAAGCTCGGTGCTGTCCGCACTCTTTTCGGTGCAGTCGGCGAGCTTGCCGGGAAGCGAGTTGCTTTCAAGGGCACCCTTGCGTCGTGCAAGGTCACGTGCCTTTCTTGCGGCTTCTCTTGCTCTTGAAGCGTCGAGAGCCTTGGAGAAAATCGCCTTTGCAACGGACGGATTTTCCTCAAAATAGGTCATCAGCTTTTCGTAAACGAGCGACGAAACAATACCCGTCATCTCCGTGTTACCGAGCTTACCCTTGGTCTGACCCTCGAACTGTGCCTCGGTCAGCTTAACGCTGATAACAGCGGAAAGTCCCTCACGAACGTCCTCGCCGGAGAGCTTTTTGTCACTGTCCTTGAGTATGCCGTATTTTCTTCCGTAATCGTTAAAAACACGGGTCAGAGCGGTTTTGAAGCCTGTTTCGTGAGTACCGCCGTCGATGGTGTGAACATTATTTGCAAATGAAAGAATGATTTCATTGTAGCTGTCGTTATATGCCATCGCAACCTCGGCATATTTGTCGCCGACGGTTGTTGAAATGTGAATCGGAGGAGTGTGAAGCGGAGTAAGCGCACGGCTTGTGTTGATGTATTCAACAAAGCTCGACAAGCCGCCCTCATAGCAGTAAACCTTTTCAACAACATTTTCGGGGTCTCTTGAATCCTTAAGCTTTATCGAAAGTCCTGCGTTGAGGAATGCCGATTCGCGAAGCCGTCTTTCGAGAACGTCAAAATCGTACTCGGTCGTTTCGGTGAAAATCTCGGGGTCGGGCTTAAAGCGGATAAGAGTACCCGTTTCGTCCGTATCGCCGATAATCTTCATATCGCAAACGGCGTTGCCTCGTGAGAATTTCTGATAGTGAACATGTCCGTCACGGGAGACCTCAGCCTCCATCCACTCGGAAAGAGCGTTAACGACCGACGAACCGACGCCGTGCAGACCGCCTGAAACGGGGTCATGGCACCGTCGGAAGCGTCCTTTTTGCGGAACATGCGCCCGATGGTGGTTTTGATGGCGTAGGGGAATTTGCGGATCTGCAAAAAGCCCGTGCGCACGCTGAGCAGCAATCCCACACCGATGATGCACACCATGGCGGGGATGCCCCAGATAAAGCTGTTGACCGCCTGATTGACGGCCGTGATCGTTTCGATCATGATTTTCCCACATCCTCTGTTAAAATACGCCTTTTTCCAGCCGCAGTGCCGGAAAACAAACAATTCATTCTACCGCTTTTTTAACGAGATGTCAAATAAAATGCACAAAAAAGAGGGAGAGTTTTTGGCAAACTCTCCCTCGACTGCTTGAAAAAGTTTATTTCACTTTGCCTTCGCCGTCCAGCGCTTCTTCCAGCGTGTGCCATGCCAGCACCGCGCACTTGACGCGGGCGGGCACATGGGCGATGCCCTGCAAGGCGGCCACATCCTCCAGATCATCCAGCTGTTCCGGGGTGATCTTGCCCTTGATCATGTCAAAATACAGCCCGATCAGGCGGCGGGCTTCCTCCACAGGGCGGCCCTTGACAAGGTCGATCATCAGCGAAGCCGATGCCTGCGAGATGGCACAGCCGACGCCCGTGA
>ENA-OOQX01000568-OOQX01000568.1-human-gut-metagenome-genome-assembly--contig:-NODE-568-length-13722-cov-2.925660_pt1 | contig 13722 bp, 10 predicted proteins | sample MGYA00241267_ERZ501173 | MGnify/ENA primary metagenome ERZ501173 (study PRJEB25962, sample SAMEA2042500) | human gut metagenome | biome: human gut; feature: human-associated habitat; material: faeces... | reverse complement strand
TTATCTTTATTTGTACTATCTTTTTCTTTAAGTTCATTTACAACTTGTTCAGCTTCATCAAAAGATTGAATATAATATTTTTCTTCGTCATCTTCAAGCAATTCGCTTGTCGGCGAAGGCTCGGGTATCATCATGGGCGAGGACAGCTCAAAGAAGTACACCTATATCGTAACCTGTGCTCACGTTATCAGTTCGGTTAAAACTTCCGGCTACACGATGACGGTTACGGATTATGAGGGCAACAATTACGACGGTATTCTTGTCGGCTACGATTCAAAAACAGATGTCGGTGTAATTAAGATTGCAAAAACAGGTCTCACGGCCGCAGAGTTTGGCAATTCTACAACCCTGAAGAAAGGTCAGACCGTTTACGCTATCGGTAATCCGGGCGGTTCGGAGTTCTTCGGATCTTTCACAAAAGGTATGGTTTCCGCTATCGACAGACCTATCAGCAGCGAGAGCGGATATGAGATGAAGTGCATTCAGCACACAACGCCTATCAACTCAGGTAACTCTGGCGGTGCGCTTATGAACGAGTATGGCCAGGTTATCGGCATCAACTCTTCAAAGATTGTCAGCACGGGTTATGAGGGAATGGCATTTGCAATTCCGATTTCAGATGCTAAGGAAATCATTGACGATATCATCGCAAACGGCTATGTTACAGACAGACCGAAGCTCGGCATCTCCTATGCAGCTGCGGAAAAATATCAGCAGTATGCAATGGTAGTTAAGCTCAAGGGACTCCCGAGCGGTTCGCTTGTTATTGCTTCAATCAGCACAGACAGCTCGCTCGCAAACAGCAAGGCAAAGGTCGGCGACCTTATCACAGCGGTTAACGGCGAAAAGCTTGACACGGCCGATGTTCTTCTCGATAAGATAGAAAACGGCAAGGTAGGCGATAAACTCAAGCTTGAGCTTTGCAGAATTAATTCTGATTATTCGGTTGATACTTTCACGGTTGAAGCTACGCTTGTTGAGGACAAGGGTACTTCGCCCGAGACGGAGACAACAACAGAAAGTCAGGCTCAGGGCGGCTATGATTGGAGTCAGTTCTTCGGCAGCGGATATTAATATTGTTCGCTTTTTGAATATTTTATAGCATAAAAGGAGTTCCGGTCTAAAACCGTGAACTCTTTTTCCTATTGGTTAAAATGACAAGAGTTTTCCAAAATATTGTATGCACGGGTCTGTTTTTTGAGCTTTTTATCAATATTTGGTGATTTTACACAAGTCATAATGACGGCAAAATCAGGAATAGTTTGGGCATTATTTATAAAATATCCTTTGATTTGAGGTCATTTTGAAAAGATTTTTCAAAAAATATGCTCAAAAGGGTTGAAATATTCTTTGAAATTGTGTAAAATGTATATGTTTAGATTGGCATTTTGTATAAACATGCCTAAAATCATTTGAGATGCGAATTATGATGTGAAAAACAATCGTGAGGAGAGATTATATGTCAAACAGACTTTTTCAGGGAGTTATTCATCAGATGAGGAGTGCAATCGACAGAACGATCGGAATCATCGATGAAACCGGTACGATTATTTCGTGCAGTGAGCTTGGAAGAATAGGCGAGGTAGTACCCACGGCGGCAGCAAGTGCTTTCATGGATACGGAGGCCTGTGTTGTTGACGGCTGCACCTATAAGACCTTCGGTAATCAGATTCATCCCGAGTATGCGGTTTTTATTGACGGTGATGACGAGCTTGCCGAGAAGTATACCAATATCAGTGCAGTTGCTTTGAGCAACCTCAAGCAGTATTTTGATGAGAAATATGACAGAAATAACTTCATCAAGAATGTTATTCTTGATAACATTCTTCCCGGAGATATCTATCTCAAGGCTCGTGAGCTTCGCTTCAATAACGACGCTACACGTGCGGTTCTTCTTATCAGAATCCCGAACCAGACGGATGTTTCCGCTTATGACATAGTTCAAAATCTTTTCCCGGACAAGTCTAAGGATTTCGTTGTAAGCATTAACGAGACCGATATTGCACTTGTTAAAGAGGTTAAGAGCAACATAGAGTCAAAGGATCTTGAAAAGCTTGCACGTTCAATCGCCGATTCTCTTTCAACAGAGCTTTATGTCCATTCGGTTATCGGTATCGGCACAACTGTTGCAGGTATCAAGGAGCTTGCACGTTCTTTCAAGGAAGCTCAGATTTCTCTTGAGGTCGGCAAGGTATTTGACAACGAAAAGACAATCGTCAGCTATGACAGCCTTGGCATTGCCCGTCTTATCTATCAGCTGCCGACAACGCTTTGTGAGCTTTTCCTGCGTGAAGTGTTCAAGCGTGGTTCAATCGAGAGCCTTGATCAGGAAACTCTGTTTACAATTCAAAAGTTCTTTGAGAATAACCTTAATGTCAGCGAGACGTCGAGGAAACTCTTTGTTCACAGAAATACCCTTGTTTATCGTCTTGAGAAGATTAAGAAAATCACAGGTCTTGACCTTCGTGAGTTTGATGACGCTATCGTATTCAAAGTCGCACTCATGGTAAAAAGATATCTTGATGCCAATCCGATCAAATACTGATACAGCTAAGGACAGATAACATGATTGATTTTAAAAACGTATCCAAGGTTTACGACAACGGAACCAAGGCTTTGCACAATGTCAATATTCATATTGATAAAGGCGAGTTCGTGTTCGTCGTCGGAGCATCGGGAGCGGGAAAGAGCACATTTCTTAAGCTGATTATGCGTGAGGAGGTTCCATCGTCGGGCACAATCGTCATTAAAGGCTATAACCTTAACGAGATGAAGAAAAAGAAAATCCCGTATTTCCGCAGAAACATGGGAATTGTTTTTCAGGATTTCCGTCTTATCCCGACCATGACTGTTTACGATAATGTTGCGTTCGCAATGAGAGTTGTCGGAGCAAGGGAAAAGGATATCAGAAAACGTGTTCCGTATGTTATAAACATTGTCGGTCTTTCTGCAAAGGCAAGAAATTATCCGAACGAGCTTTCGGGCGGTGAGCAGCAGAGAGTTGCGCTTGCCCGTGCGCTGGCCAACAACGCCGATATAATTATCGCAGACGAGCCGACCGGAAACGTTGACCCTCAGATGTCACTTGAAATCGTTGAGCTTCTCACAAGGCTCAATGAGGCGGGAACAACGGTCATAATGGTTACCCATGCGCATGACCTTGTTAAAAAATTTGACAAGCGTGTTATAACGCTTGAAAGCGGCGAGGTCGTTGCTGACGGAATGATTGAAAACGGAGCGCTTCCGGTTCAATCTGCGGCACATCTTAACCTCGAGAAGCAAACCATTGAAGAGAAATATTCTTCAAAGGAAGAGGAAGCAAAGCCCGAGGAGAAAAAAGAAGAAAAAGTTGACGAGGATTTTCTTGACGCTATTATAAGCGACAATGATTCTTACCGTATTTATCTTGAACAGGATTCGGAAAAGGAAGGTGAGAATCAGTGAGAAAAAGAGGACGCTTAGGCTATCTTACCAAAGAGGGCTTCAGAAATATTAAAGTTAACCACCTTATGTCCATTGCCTCAATCGCAGTGCTTATGTCCTGCTTGGTTATGATGGGTGCGGCATTTATGGTTATAGTTAATGTAAATAACGTCATGACGGAGATTGAAAGTCAGAACGTTGTTATGGTTTACCTCAAGGACGAGGTGCAGGGCGAGGGAATAACTCAGCTGAAAGAAGAAATCACACTCATGCAGAACGTCAAAAAGTGTGAATACGTTGACAAAGATACGGCGTTTAAGCAGCAGCTTGACGAGCTTGGCACGGATGCAACCTATTTTGAGGGTGTTGATAATCCGCTTCCCGATCTTTTCAAGGTCTCCGTCAGCGACATGACAAAGTTCGACAGTACCGTCTCCGAGCTGCAAAAGCTTGACGGAGTTGATTCTGTTCGTGACAACAGGGATATTGCACAGACCCTTGTCAGAATTAGACGTACAATTTTCTATGTAAGCATCGGCGTAATTGCCGTTCTGCTTCTTATCTCGCTGTTCATCATTGCTAATACAGTTCGTATTACAATGTACAGCAGAAGGCTTGAGATAAATATTATGAAATCAGTCGGCGCAACGAATTGGTTCATACGTTGGCCGTTCATGGTTGAAGGTATGGTTCTCGGTGCAATTTCGGGAGTTCTCTCCCTTGCGATTGTCTGGGGTGTTTACAGAGCACTTCAGTCAACGGTTTCGTCAATGCTCACAATGGTAAGCAGAGGCTTCACCGTTGTGCCGTTTACCGATTATGTAATATACCTTCTTGTTGCTTTCCTTGCAATAGGTATTATTTCCGGCGGAATAGGAAGTCTTATTTCCATACAGAAATACCTCAAGGAACGTGGAGGAGTTGTGTATGAAGAAACTGAATAAAATTATATCATTGCTCATGAGCGTGGCACTTGTTTTCGTGTCATTTATGTCATATGCTCCGAAAGCACAGGCGAAAACGCTCGGCGATTTAAGAGATGAATATTCCGATATCAAGGATAAGGTTTCCGATAGTGAGCAGAAGGTAAAGGAGCTTGAAAGTCAGCAGGCTGACCAGTCAAAGATTGTTTCGGCACTCAATGTTCAGCTCCAAAAGCTCAATCAGGAGCGTGAAAACATCACGGCACAGAAAGACCTCATTACTGAGGATATCGACGCAACAGAGGAGAAGATTTCTTCCCTCAATGCCGAGATTGCAAAGCTTGATGCCGAGATCGCCGCAAAGGATCAGGAGATTAAGGACACGGTTAAGCTCTTCTGCGACAGAATGAGAGCCAATTACATGGCAGGCGAAACTTCTGTTCTTGAAATATTCACATCGTCGTCGGATATGTCAAGCTTCCTGAATCGTCTTGAAATGTTCAAGCGTGTTACGGAGAGCGATCAGGGCCTTGTTGATAAGCTCAATAAAGAAATCGCTTCTATTGAGAAAATGCAAAAGGAGCTTGAAGAAAAGAAAGCGACGCTCCAAAAAGAAAAGACCGAGCTTGAATCAAAGCGAAGCGACCTTCAGGCTACAGAGGATACCCTGACAGAAAATCAGAATGTTATCAAGGAGAAAACGGAAGAGGTTGAAGCAAAGCTCAATGCGCTGAATGCTCAGACGAAGGAGCTTAAGGTTTCAATCAGCGAATATAATTCCGAGATGTCAAGACTTGATAACGAAATCAAGGAAGCCATAAGAAAGGCTAATCAGAGCAGCGGCGGATCGCATAACAGCGGTTCGCATAACGGCGGCTCAAATGCAGGAAGTATGAACTCCAATGTCAGTGCTTCCGGCTGGGCATGGCCATTGCCTTATGACGGAGTTTACCTCACATCATATTATGGCTACCGTTATCATCCGCTTGACGGCGACTGGAGATATCACAGCGGTATCGACGTTTCAATGAGCGGTGCTTACGGCAAGAATATCGTTGCCACAAGAGCAGGTACGGTTATCCTTTCGTCACTTGAGAGCGAGAGCGGCACAGGCTATGGCAACTATATTATAATTGACCATGGCGATGGATACACTTCGCTTTACGGCCATTGCAGCGCACTCCTTGTTTCGCAGGGACAGCGTGTTTCAAGAGGTCAAATTATTGCCCGAGTCGGCAGCACCGGCTGGTCAACAGGTCCTCACCTTCACTTTGAGGTCAGATATAACGGCGAAACGGTCGATCCGCTCGACTATGTAAATATGCCGTAATTGCACAAATTAAATAACAAAATTAACCTCTCATCGGCTTTGTGAACTGCCCATGAGAGGTTTTTTCAACATGTGTGTATTATGAAAGGGTGCGGCAAACGTCACACCCCTTGTTATATGCTTTTATTCGGCAACCTTTATTGTCATTGTGAGAATTCTTCTGACGCAGGCCTCAAGGTCTGCTCTTGTAATTTTACCGTTCTCGTATGCTTCCTTAAGCTCATCCGGTTCTCCCTCACCCATTTTGAGGTCGTTGCCGGCGAGAACCTCATCGGAATGGTGACTGTGAACACCCCAGTCGGTAGTGACCATGCCCTTGAAGCCCCATTCGCCCTTGAGAAGCTCGGTCAGCAGCTCATAGCTTGTTGAAGTATGACAGCCGTTAACGAGATTGTAGGAGGACATAACTGTCCACGGGTCGGCTTCCTTGACACAGATTTCAAATCCACGGAGATAAATCTCTCTGAGCGCACGCTCGGAAACTCTCGAATCGCACTCAAAGCGGTTTGACTCTCTGTTGTTGCAGGCAAAATGCTTGACCGAAGCCGCAACTTTTCTCGACTGAATTCCTCGAACGTCTGCTGCGCAGCATTTTCCGGCGAGGAGCGGATCCTCGGAGAAGTATTCAAAGTTACGGCCGCAAAGCGGGTTGCGGTGAATGTTCATTGCCGGAGCAAGCCATACGCCGAGGTTGTTTTCTCTCAGCTCTGCTCCGCCTGCCGCACCGATCTCTTCAATAAGCTCGGTGTTCCAAGTGCATGCAAGGAGTGCTGCACAGGGCCATGCTGTTGTCGGAGCACCTGTTTGAACATCAAGGCGAATGCCTGCAGGACCGTCGGCAGTTGGAATCGGTGGGATATTGAGACGCTTTAAACCGCCGAATGCACCTGTGTTGCAAACGCCCGGTTGATTTTGATGTCCGCCGACAAAGTCGATAAGCTCATCAACGGTGAATTGTCTGATGAAATCGTCAAGATTGATTTTTTCGCCGACATAGTCAAACATAACGGCCTCGTCGGGAGCCTTTGCATCTGTCAAAACGTTTTTACCCGAATCATAGCTCGGTTCGCTCTGAGGAAGTGTCTCATAGCCTCCGTCCGCAAGGAGCCTCTTTTCAAGCTTGAACGGCTTGATAAGCGACTTTGACTGCTTAACAATTATATTATTATCTGCTATGAACTCATAGTCAAGCGGCTTTGTGTTTCTTACGGAATTGCCTATGCTGAATTTATATGTTCCCTTTTCAAGAACAAATGCGGATTTCTGAATTTTTCCGAGATCATCGAAGCTTGCCATATCGTTTATGTCAAAGCTCAGAGCGACGGTCTGGCTCTCGCCGGGAGCAAGAGACTTTGTTTTTGCAAATGCGGCAAGTTCTTTTGACGGTTTGCCAAGCTTGCCCTGAGGTGCACTGTAATAAAGCTGAACAACCTCTTTGCCGGGAACGTCGCCGACATTTTTAACTGTGACAACGGCAACAATCTTGCCCTCGCTCTCGCCGCAGAAATAACCGCTCATGTCAAAGTTTGTATAAGAAAGACCGAATCCGAACGGGTAGCGAACCTTTTCCGCCGCACCGGGAATGGTTTCAAAATATCGATAGCCGACATAGATATCATCCTCATAATCGAGGTGCTCATAGCCTGTTTGAAATATCTTTCCGTTTTCATAATCGTCATATGACTTTGGAATTGTGTCGCCGAGCTTGCCTGACGGGTTAACGTCGCCGCAGAGAATATCGGCGACAGCCATGCCGCCTTCCATTCCGCCCTGCCATCCGCAGAGAATACCCTGTACCTTGTCATTCTCGGCAAAATGCTCGCAGTCAACCACACCGCCTGAGTTAAGGACTACGATCGTCTTTTTGAAAGCCGCCGAAACTCGGTCAATAAGGCTCTTTTCTGCATCGGAAAGATAGTAGTCGCCGCTGATGGCACGACGGTCGACGCCCTCGGCGGAGAAACGGCTGAGCGTGATTATTGCTGTGTCTGCGTTTTCGGCCGCAGTGTTTATAAGCTCATCTGAGGCTTCCGCTTCGACAACGTGCATACTTGCATAGGTTTCATAGATAATGTCGTCCTTTTTCTGACAGAAATCCATTGCATTAACCTTGTCCCAAATTTTTTCAATCTCGGGACGTGTCGGAATTTTCTTGCTTTCTTCCTTGACATATTCTTTATAGAAGTCAACGGTCGGCATATAGACACTAATTTTGCCCTCTTTCTCTTTTTGGGCAAAGCCGTCGTAAATATTGTGGGTGTATGCACAGAAAACGTCACCGCTTCCGCCGCCGCCTTTTATGTATTCAATGGTTGCCTTGCCGAAAAGTGCAACCTTTTCGCCCTTTTTAAGCGGCAAAGCGTTATCGCTATTCTTGAGCAAAACCATGCCTTCACCGGCGGCTTTTCTTGAGAGAGCAATATGCTCGGGTGAGCCTGTTAATTTTCTGCCGTCGGCACCCATGGGTATGCACGGCTGATATCTAAATCTTGCGTATTTATCCATAAACAACTCTCCATTCTGTAAATCTGTAACTTAATAATAAAACAAACTGTAAATTAAATCAATATATTTTTATTAATATTCAGAGAAAAATGCCTATCCTCGGTTCATTCAAGGATAGGCGTAGGTTAGTTCTTTATAAAGCTGACGGTTTTATTTTTCATCGAGATTTTTCCGACCTGCCAGCTGTAATCTATAAGCTCCTTTTTAAATGTGAGAAAGGAATGGTCAATCGGGAAACCGAGAATTTTTCCGATTTGCTCATATGTCAGAGTGAAATCTGCTTCCTGTGATTTAACATAATTCCAAAGCGGTTCATATTTACTCATTTTGTTCTCCTTGAAAAGAACTTATTTAACAGAATATACAGCAATATCAACACAACGATTGAAGCGGCGAGTACGAGGTACATTGTCGAAATTTCGACCTCATGCTCAAAGAAAAACAGTCTGCAATCAACGGCTTTCAGCATGCCGTTGATCGGCTCTTTCGGGAATCCGATTTTTCCCATTTCACGGAAAGTTCCCGCCATTGCGTGGTTGCGGATAAGGCTTGTTCCGTATGTGCCGGGGAGGAACAACAGAGCTTTTTGGAGTCCGTTTCCGAACTGCGACATTGGCATGTATGCACCGCAAAGAAATCCGTATCCGGCGCTGACGATTGTTCCGACCGCCGATGCCTGACCGTTGGTTGTGAGCGAAAAGTTGACGCATGATGACAATGCAGTGCCGAACAAGGTCAGCAGAAAAACGTCGAGAATCAAATATAATACATCGCCGAGTGACATGTACCAGCCCTGTGTATAAATGTAAATCAGACCGACGGCGAGGGCGGAAAAGCTGATTATCAGCGTTGATATCGCCGAAGAGATAAAGTAGCCGAGAGCCAGTGCAGAACGGCGAATAGGGGATACCGTCAAATCATGAATTGCACCGCTAACCTTATCGTTTATCATTAAAAGATTAGAACAGAATGCCACCGTTACGCAGCTGACAGCCAATAGTGAGGAGACAAGCTGACCTGCAACAATGCCGTCAAGAAGTTTATCGTCAATCGTAATGCCCTGCGGAACAGCAGAAGCAAAGCTGTCACGGTAAACATTGGCAAGAAAGGTTATATACAAAACAAGGAGAATTATCGGAGTGATCAGCGAAGAAAAGAACATTCCTTTGTCCTTGAAAAAGAGACGAATATTGCGTCTGATTAAATTGCCGAGACCTGTCATTTTTCGTCGCCTCCTGTCAGCTTTCTTCCTGTCACGGTGAGAAAGACGTCGTCCATTTTGCCCTTTGTTACCTCGTAATCCGTGAACATTTTCGGGTTTTCCGTAATAAGCTTTGTTGCCGCCGCAGTGTCGGGAACGGAAACTCTTATCGCATCACGGAGTATCTCATAAGGCATACCGAGCTTTTTGATTTCGCTTTCGTCGGCTTCGTAAATTGTTATAAAATCCCCTGTGTATTTGTTCTTTAATTCAAGCGGAGTTCCCTCGGCAACAATTTTTCCGCTGTCGAGAATAACAACATAATCCGCATCGGCCGCTTCCTCCATGTAGTGAGTGGTGAGCAGAACAGTCATGCTCTCGTTCTTTCTCAAATCGTTTACAACGTCACCGAGGAGCTTCCTCGTTTGAGGGTCGAGACCTGTCGTCGGCTCGTCAAGGATCAAAAGCTGCGGTCGGTGCAGAAGTGCACGGGCAATGTCGATCCTGCGTCGCTGACCGCCCGAAAGCTTACCGACGGTTCGATTAAGAAGATTTTCAAAGTCAAGCATTTTTGCAAGCTCGGCTTGACGTCTTTTAAATTCCAACCCTTTTATTCCGTAGAGAGCGGCACGACTTTTCAGATTATCAGAGACCGACAATGCCTGATCCAGCACGGAATTCTGAAAAACTACGCCGACATTTCTCTTGATTTCGTCAATAGAATCGTCAATGCTTTTGCCGCAGATTTCAACACTTCCTTTGTCCTTTGCAAGTTGACCGCAGATTATGGATATTGTTGTGCTTTTTCCTGCGCCGTTCACGCCGAGAAAAGCAAACAATTCACCTTTTTTAACGTTAAACGAGATATCTTGAACGGCTTTAACTTCGCCGAAATTCTTGATTAAGTTTCTAATTTCAATTATGTTACCCATCTGTTTTCCTCTTCTATAGAGATTATTTTTTCTTTTTTCCGCCGACAGAATTCATTATTATTGCAATCGCACCGTAAACAATTCCTCCGACAGCCCAGATTATCCAGCTGCTTTGGGGCTGAGCATTATCTCTCGGATCATAGGTGAACACAAGGAAAATTGCTGTAACAATCAGCCAATAGCAGACTGTTATCGCACCTCTCAGTTTACCTGTCGATTTCTTGTCACGGGTATAGTCATCTTCCTCAAGAAGCTGATTGAACGAGGACTGGCGGACACCGCCGAGGACGAAGAAATACACTCCGACGCCTGCGAGTATCAGCAAAAGACAAACGCCGACAATGTAGGAAATGTTTGCTGTTCTGAAACAAACGGTGATGAAAAGCGGCAAAACAGAAAGTATGCAGAGCAAGGTTCCGATTGCATTAAAACGTGAATATGTTTCGCTGAAATTCTTTTTCTTTTCTTTAACCATGCCGGAAACACCGTATTCCGTTTCAAAGGACTCTTCCTCAAGGAAACGATACTCTCTTGTCTTTGATGAGCAGGAAAGAAAGATCCAAACCGCAGCTGCGACCATAACAACAAGTATGCAAAGTCCGATGCCTGCCGCAAGATTTTCCGAAAAGCCGAATCTTGTAACCTCGCTCAGGCCTGCAAAAAGAATAAGCGCAACAGGGGAAAGTATGCATAGAAATGTTGCAAATGCAATTTTCGGTGCGGCGGTTCTGCGAAGCTCGAGGAAATCTGAAGCCTCTTTCATGGTGACTTTCCTCAGCGTCGAATCCTCACCTGTAGCAATTTTTTCTTCTGTTTCGATCTCGTCTTTCAAAAGAAAGTCCGTTGAAACTCCAAACAGACGGCTCATCTGTAAAATTTTATCCATATCGGGCACGGACTGTGCACCCTCCCATTTAGAAACCGATTGACGTGTTACTCCAAGCTGCTGTGCAAGCTCCTCCTGTGACCAACCGGACTTTTTGCGAAGCGAAATAATTTTATCTGCCAGGATCATGGCAATCCCTCCTTTTCTTGCAAAAAGCATACCATTTCTTACGGTTGCAGGCAAGAAACCTGACTGTATAATCTGTCAACCGACGGTTGCGTTAACTAAATTATAACAAAAAAGAAGAAATGTATCAATAATTCTTTAAATTTTGTTGCACAAATATTGACCTTGGTTTTTGTATATAAACGGTTGGATTTTGATTTTGTTCTCATAAAAAAGACGTCATAGACGTGAAATCGGGGCTTTAGGGGCATTTTATGGAAAAAACGGGAATAAAAAGTTGAAAAATTCTCTTAATAATGTTTACATCTCAAAAAGAAAGTGTTATTATTATGGGTGGTAATAAGATTGCTATTAACTTTACAAGGAGGAACAAAGAATGGCAAGAAAAAAGTTAACCATGGATGGTAATACCGCTGCCGCTCACGTATCTTATGCGTTTACGGAAGTTGCCGGTATCTATCCTATCACCCCGTCAAGCCCGATGGCCGACTACGTTGATCAGTGGTCCGCTCAGGGTCGTAAGAACATTTTCGGCACAACAGTAAAGGTTGCTGAGATGCAGTCCGAGGCAGGCGCTTCGGGTACTGTTCACGGCTCCCTTGCAGCAGGTGCTCTCACAACGACTTATACGGCGTCACAGGGCCTTCTCCTCATGATCCCCAATATGTATAAGATCGCAGGTGAGCTTCTTCCCTGCGTATTCCATGTATCGGCTCGCTGCGTTGCGTCTCACGCCCTTAACATCTTCGGCGATCATTCGGACGTTTATGCCTGCCGTCAGACAGGTTTCGCAATGCTTGCTGAAACAAACCCGCAGGAAGTTATGGATCTCGGCGCAGTTGCTCATCTTGCAGCTATCGAAGGCAGAGTTCCGTTTATCAACTTCTTTGACGGTTTCCGTACATCTCACGAGATTCAGAAGATTGAAGTTTGGGATTACGATGATCTTAAAGAAATGTGCGATATGGATGCAGTTGCTGCGTTCAGACACAGAGCACTTAACCCCGAGCATCCCGTAATGCGTGGTTCTCACGAGAACGATGATATCTTTTTCCAGCATCGTGAGGCTTGCAACAAGTACTATGACGCAGTTCCGGCTGTTGTTGAGAAGTACATGGGCAAGGTTAATGCAAAGCTTGGCACAAACTATCAGCTCTTCAACTACTACGGTGCTGCGGACGCAGAGAACGTAATCGTTGCTATGGGTTCAATCTGCGACGTTGCAGAAGAGGTTATCGACTATCTTACCGCTAAGGGTGAGAAGGTTGGTCTTATCAAGGTTCGTCTTTACAGACCTTTCTCGGTTGAGAAGTTCGTTGAGGCTATTCCGGCTTCCTGCAAGAAGCTCGCTGTTCTCGACAGAACCAAGGAGCCCGGCTCAATCGGTGAGCCTCTCTTCCTCGATGTTGTTGCCGCTCTCAACGCAGCAGGCAAGGACGGCATCAAGGTTATCGGCGGCCGTTACGGTCTCGGCTCCAAGGATACCCCGCCCGCTTCCGTCTTCGCCGTTTACAGCGAGCTGCAGAAGGACGAGATGAAGCGTCAGTTCACCATCGGCATCGTCGATGACGTGACCTTCACCTCACTGCCAGAGGAGCCGGAAATCCCAATGGGCGGCGATTCTTTGTTCGAGGCGAAGTTCTACGGACTGGGATCAGACGGTACGGTAGGTGCCAATAAGAACTCCGTTCAGATCATCGGTAACAACACCAACAAGTATTGCCAAGCATATTTCTCTTACGACTCTAAGAAATCTGGTGGTTTCACTTGCTCTCACTTGCGTTTCGGTGATCATCCTATCCGCTCTACTTACCTGGTAACTACTCCTAACTTCGTAGCTTGCCACGTACAGGCTTACCTGCACATGTATGATGTGACTCGTGGTTTGCAAAAGAATGGTACATTCCTTCTTAACACCGTATGGGAAGGCGACACTCTCGCAAATAATCTTCCTAACCGTGTGAAGAAATATTTCGCTGACAACAACATCACAGTTTACTATATCAACGCTACCAAGATTGCGATGGAAATTGGCTTGGGCACCCGCACCAACACCATTCTCCAATCAGCATTCTTCCGCATCACTGGCGTTATTCCTGTTGACCTTGCTGTAGAGCAAATGAAGGCATTCATCGTTAAGTCTTACTCTAAGAAGGGTCAGGACGTTGTTGACAAGAACTTCGGCGCTGTTGACCGTGGTGGTGAGTACAAGCAGTTGACAGTAGATCCAGCTTGGGCAAACCTCGCAGACGATGAGGCTAAGGAGGATAACGCTCCAGCATTCGTTAAGGAGCTCGTTCGTCCTATCAACGGTCAGGCAGGTGACCTCTTGAAGGTTTCTGACTTCGTTAAGCACAACACAGTTGACTGTTTAGCTATTCTTCCTGATATACTAT
>ENA-OOQX01000567-OOQX01000567.1-human-gut-metagenome-genome-assembly--contig:-NODE-567-length-13735-cov-2.371053_pt1 | contig 13735 bp, 20 predicted proteins | sample MGYA00241267_ERZ501173 | MGnify/ENA primary metagenome ERZ501173 (study PRJEB25962, sample SAMEA2042500) | human gut metagenome | biome: human gut; feature: human-associated habitat; material: faeces... | reverse complement strand
ATAGTAGAATTTATGCGGGAGTATAAATTCAGTGCTGGCTAGACATAGATTTTACTCCCATATTCAAGAAAATAAAAAAAGAGGATTAAATTATTTTGATAATTTTTCCTCTTTTTAGTTAGTAAATAAAAACTCACGAACTTTCAAGTCCGTAAGTTGATTTCAAATGGAGCGATTGGTTAAGTTATTTACAACTTTTCCATCACAATTGAGAATTAATACATACTAGTATCAATTTCTATATACATATTACTATGAATTGTTAATAATTTCAATACAAATGCTAAAATTTGCGAAATAAATGATATAATAGATTTGTATAATTATTAAAAATATGGTATACTACTAGTTGTAGTAATTCAATTAGTCCATTCGCGTTTTACTACTATATAAACAGATTGTTTAAAGGAATAATGATGAGCCTTAAGAATCTCTTCATGAATGGCAAATTACACACACTAAAAATTGTGATGTTTTTGCTATTTGTGAAAGGAGGTTCTTTTTATTTGAAATCACAATATAGGTGTAAAAAAATATGGAGGTAAAATTATGAGATTATTTAAAGAAGTAATTAAAAATAACTTAAAAATGATAATATTTTATGTACTAATAGGTATTATTATTAATTTTTTAGATTTATATAGCGTAACATACTATCAAAAAATATTGGATGCATATCAATTTCAAACTCTTACAATAGTACCACTAATAACATATGGGGTTTTATTATTAATATCTACAATACTGGGTTATATTGAAAATTATCCAGAGCAACAAGTAAAAAATAAATTATATTTAGATTTCAAATTACAATCATTGAAGAAAATGAAATCAATAGATTATTTAGAGTATCAAAAAATTGGAACAGGAAGACTTACTCAAAAAGCGGAAGATGGAGCAACAGCATCAAGAGATATAATGATTAATTTTTGGTTAAAATTATTTAGATATTTATTACCAACTGCTATATTTAGTTTAATTTTTATCTTTAGAGTTAAAAAAGAATATGTTTTATTTGTATTTTTAGGTTATATTATAGTAGTTATTATTTCAAATTTGATTCTAAAAAAACTTTACAAATTAAAGGAAAGCATCTTATTAAATCAAGAATTTTTAAACAAACATTTAGTTAGAGGATTTATGGAATTAGTTGTATTCAGAACTAACAAAAAATTTGATACTGAATTAAAAGTAACAAAAGAAGGAATAAAAAATATAGTTGATGGTAAAACAAAAATTAAGTTAGTACATGAGATATTTTTCACAGTGTTTGCTCTAATAGTAAATATTTTAAAAGTTGTTGTTTTAGGATATGCAGTTTTAAAATCTGATTTATCAGTTGGAGCTGTCGTAACAGTTATTTCATTACTTGGAAAAGCATATGAACCAATTGCAATTTTTAATGTTGAATATGTTGATTATAAATTAAATAAAGTAACTGTTAATAAATATATTGAATTATTGGATATAAAAGATGATGAGGCATTAAATAGTGGATTAAAATTAAAAGAATTGGGTGGTAATGTTGAATTTAAAAATGTATCTTATTCTTACAATAATGAGAAAAATATAATTAATAATTTATCATTCAAAATAAATAAAAATTCATCAGTCGCATTAGTTGGAGAATCAGGTTCTGGTAAATCAACAATAATAAAATTAATTATGGGGCTAATCAAATACGATAAAGGAAATATATTGATTGATGGCAAAGAATTATCTAAACTGAATTTAAATTCATTTTACGATAATGTAACTTATGTTTCACAAGAAGCTCCTATATTTGATGGAACTTTAAGAGAAAATTTAATATTTGATAAGAAAATTCCTGATGAAGAAATCATAAAAGTATTAAACCTAGTTTGTTTAGACAAATTTTATGAAAAACTTGAAAATGGTTTAGACACAGAACTTGGTGAAAAAGGTGTAAGAATGTCTGGAGGAGAAAGACAAAGAGTTGCACTAGCAAGATTATTCTTCGATGATTCTAAAATAATTATTTTAGATGAAGCAACAAGTGCAATGGATAATATCACTGAAAAACTTGTTATGGAAAATGTTGTTAAACAATTAGATAATAAAACTTTAGTTGTAATTGCTCATAGATTAGAAACAATTAAAGATGTAGACAAAATATATGTTTTATCTGATGGTATTATTCAGGAAGAAGGAAAATACAATGAATTATTAGATAAAAATGGGTATTTTACAAAACTATATAAATCCGCAAAATAAAGCGATGACTTATAATGATATGAACCCCGTTTCTTGGACAAAATAGAAACGAGGTTCATATCATATTTAATAAAGTCTAAATACTACTGACTCCTCATAAAATTCAATATTATAAATTTTGGATAAATTGTGTTTATTCTTCATAGATGTACCTTCATTTCTAGAACATACCTCTTTCATTGGTTATTCATAATATCACTTTTTTATGATTTGTCAATTCCTTGATTAGGGAATAGTAGTATTAGTGAAGTTGATATTATAATAATTATTTAAGTTTCTTTATATAATCTTCTAGATCTTTTATTTCAATAGAGTTTGATAAGTTATTTATATATAATATTTTAGAATAATACTAGAAAGGTTATTCCTTTAATAATAACTCTATGAGGTTCAATATAAGATAGATTAGTATGTTCTATATTTCTAATATTTCCATTAATTATCTTTGGTTTAGTATTACAAAAATCACATATAAATTCAATTTTTCTTTTTAGTTCTTCCTCAAACTCTATTTGTTTACTAATAATATTAATCATAATAAAATCTTTTCTTAACACAAAAAAATATCAACTTCATTTAGAAATTGATATTTTCTATATTAAGTTCAAACTATAAAAGTTCGAACAGATTTCCCAATGGAGCATTTGATAGGAAGGTTTTAAACCTTTTATCAAAAAAAATATCCGTCACTTGTTAAATAAATTATGTGTTAAACTCTAGGAAAAATCAATAGCGTATAGAAAATTTCTCTGAAATATAGTATAATTTAATTAGTTGAAATACTTGGAGGTAGTTATGTATTCTGTAGATGAGTTAGCAAAATATATAGCATTAGAAGATATTACATGGGGTAATTGTTATGAAAATATAAAAAAATGTTATTCAGAATTAAAAAACGAAAAAATAGCATATTATACACGAACTTGGTTATTAGATTCTGAGATTAAAGAAATATTGCCAACAGATAGTAATATACTAAAATTTCAAAATAATTTCAATATTATAGAATATGAAGAAAATGTAAATAATTTTTTAAATTTTGTGTTTGAAAAAGATTTTGGAAAAGTTAATTGTAAAGTTTTACCTGAAAGAACAACTTTACAAAGTGAGTTGAAGAAAAGAGCATTAAATAGCGATAAATTGAATTTAGGATTAGGATTTTTGGAGGTATCAACATGGAAAATGTAAAATTTTTACCTGAATTATTAAAACTTCCTATAAAAGTTATAGTTGCTCTTTGTATCGCAAGTAGTATTATCATATTAATTCCAGATAATTTTGCAGATAAATTGTATATAACTAGTTTTAGAAATGATTATGGCTTCATATTAGGGATTGTATTTGTAGTAACTCTTTCAATAAGTTTATGTTATTTTGCATTCTATATAATACCGATAGTATGGAAGAAATTCTTTTATAAAAAGGAGAATGAAAAAGTAAAAAAAGGAAAGCAAAAATTTCTTAAAAATTTAAATGAATATGAACTAGAAATTATTAAAGAATTGATTAAGCAACCAGATAATACATTATTATTACCTTATAATACTGGTATAGTAAAAAAATTGACGTATTTTGGAGTTATATCTCCAGTATCATCAGAAAACATAATTGATTTATATAATCCTAGAATTCCTTATTTTTTGCAATCGTGGGTATTTAATTATTTTGATAATAATGGCAATCTTATTAAAGAGAAAGTTGAAGATAAACAATGAAAAATAGCATTCAAGATAAACCCACTTTTAATATATCAACTATTAATGAAATAATGCAAGATACATACTTTTTCTATATGTTATTAGAAACAAAAAGAAAATTAAAAAATATAGAAGCAAAGTCATATTTGACGATGTTTATTAAAGGGTTAGCGGTTGCAATAAACTATGAATTATCTGTATGCTTGGAAAATTGTGGTATTTTAGAAAAAGATAAATTCTTTAAATCAAATATGAAAAATAAAGTAAGAAAAGAAAGACAATGGTTGCATCAAAATATATGTAATTCGAATAAAATAAATAAGAAGATTCAAGAAATGGGATTAGACTTTTCAAATGAAGTTTACGATTTGAATGTAGTCATTAAAAATAATAAAATTTTAGATATAAATTTTGAACAATTTGGCGAAGATGAAAATTTAGATTTTTGGAACAGTGTATTTTATTTAAACGAACAAGTTATAGAAACTATTTTTAAAGTATTTGATGAAAAATTTGAATCTAATATATCTAAAAAATTATACAAGATGACTGATGCATATATAAGTGAAAAAATTTTAAATTCTATTAAGAATAAAATAAATGGTAAAAGATATAGTTACCAATCTTACAAACTTTTTTCTAAATCAACAGTTCTTGACACAATTGATAAAATTTTTATACTATATAGGTATAGATTAATTTCATCTATTATCTTAATTGAAAAAGTATTTTATGGAAAGGAATTAAAAATATCTATCGATCCGTTATTTAACTTAGACTTTAAGAATTATATAAGGAAATACAAAGCTATTTCTATTTGTATAGTTGGCGATGAATTAATGAAAATGAATACTGATTTTTCTAACTCTATTCTTAAAGATATAAGCAATCAAATAGATGCAAAGTTTTTCCCACTTAATAGAAAAGTGCGAGATAATATTCATTATTCAAGGATTAATGAATTTTCAAATGAAGAAATTGAATATTTAGATACAAAGCAAAGTGAATATTTAAATATAATATATAAACATTTTATAAATAAAATAAATTTAGATATAAATAATGATGACATTTTTATGACAAACTTTCTAAAATGTTGTAAAGCAAAGGGGTTAAATGCAGAAACAATAAAAGAAAATTATGAAAAATTATATTTGGAATACTATTTAACAGGTAAGATATAATGTGTTATTATAAAAGGAGAAGAAACAATGAAAAGTAATTATTTATTAGTCCATGGGAGTTTTGGAAGTCCATTTTCAAATTGGATTCCTTATTTAAGAAAAGAAATTGAAGATAAAAATTTGGAAGTTTATACTCCAGATTTTCCAACTGGTGTTGGTTATCAAAATTACGAGAATTGGTCTAAACTTTTAAAGACATATGTTGATACAAATATTATTAATGAAAATACAATTATATTTGCTCATTCCATTGCTCCAATATTTATTTGTAAATTTTTAGTTGAGAATAAAATAATGGTTAAGCGATTAGTTCTTGTTTGTGGATTTAATAATTATCTTGGAATAGATAAGGATTATGATACAGTTAATGAGAGTATGTATTTTGGTAATCTATCTGATATAAAAAATTATTGTGAGGATATAGTTTGTTTTTATTCAGATAATGATCCTTATGTTAAGTATGAAGCTGAAAAAGAATTTGCTGATACTATTACAGATAATCATATAATGATTTCTGGTGGTGGGCATTTAAATTCTGAAAGCGGATATACTGAATTTGCTGAACTACTTAAATATGTCTAATACACACGCTAATTGACTATGTCAATTTGCAAGTGCGTTTCTAAATTATCAAAAATTTAGTATGTATCAAAGACTACGACTTTTAAAAAATATCGTAGTCTTTTTCTAATGATTCTTTATTTATAAAAATATTTATTTCTGTTTCACTATCAGTATCTTTAGAAATTTCTTTTAAATCTGTAGAATTGTATAAGTCATTATCATAACATCCTTTTAAAATATCTATCGTCTTTTCTTTATTCTTTTTATCATTAGATAATAAAATTTCTCTAAAAAATTCTTTTAAAATTAACAACAAATGATTAATAAAATTTAGTAGATTAGTTTTATCTTCGTGTAATTTACCATTCTCATCCTCTAAAAAATTAATATCAATAAGACCATTTTTATATTTTTTTTCTAATGTTTTATAATCACAAGTGAATTGATTTAAACCTTCAACAAATGTTTTACTTGTTACCATATTTTGAATTTCTTCACTATACAAGTCTAGAAAATTTAATAGAATATGATAAATTTCTCCATCAATAATTACTTTATCAGTTAATGCTTTCTTTTTAGAATTTTGTAATGAACCTTTTATTTTCCAATATTGTTCTTCTATTTTTTTCTTACTTTTAAATGCTTGTCTATCATAATATCTAGCAACATTTTTAAATTGTCCCATTGATAAATGTTTAACACCTGTGTGTTTTTCTCCTCGTTCTAATTTGAATCCTTTCTTAGTTAATCGTTCATGATATTTATCTTGTAATTCACATAAATGAATATTATCCATAATGTATGATCGTTTAGAAATTGTGTATTTAGTTGTACCAGTTCGTTTATCGAATTTTTGAACAAGTGGTATAACAACACAATGTAAATGGGGTACTTTTTCATCCATATGAATAACAGCATGTAAGATTTGTTCTTTTGTATATCCTAAATCTTCATAAACAAAATTCATAGTTTCGTTTGCCCATCTCATAAGTCCTTCTTTACTCAAATTTTTAAAGAAATCTTTATCACTTGTGAATATCATTTCATCAGCAACAACACTTTTAGAATCATTTACCATATCATAAAAAGACTTTTTTCTATCAGTTCTCATGTTCTTCATTCTTTCGGAATGTTCTTTTTGATAATCTTTTGTTATTTCATAAAATTTCTCTACATAATTATTACATTTTATTATTTCAATATTATTTTTACTATCTTCAATCCTAATATTAGGATTAGATTTGTATTTATCTTTTGTTCTTTCATTATGACTGCCTTTCTGTGATAATTCATGTATTGTTTTAATACCTTCACTTCTAAAAATTGCATAACTCATTTTTTTATTCTCCTTTCTGATTATTTTTATTTTCTTCTTTAGATAATTCTAAAATTTTTTTCATTTGCTCTTGATATTGTTTATCTTTTTTTAAAACTTCTAGCATAAGATAATTAGAAATTTCTTCTTTATCTTCCTTAAAATATTCAAGAATTTGTGGTACTACTATTTCAAAAAAGTGGTTAATAATTGTCATCTCCTTTCCACCACCAAGGCACAAAAAAAGAGCATTTTTTTGCTCTTAAAATATTAATTAAATTATTTAATCATTTAAAACAATTTGCATAGCTTCATCTAAAATATCACCAAACTTTTGTATATGGTTTTTAGTATATGAAGTCATATTTTCTGGTAGATCATTTATATCAAACCAATCTAATTTTTTTGATTCATCATCATTAATTTTTAGTTCACCGTGATATTTTTTTATTACAAATATTGCAGTTATATCATATAATTTATCTCCATTAGGATATTCCCTATAAGTATCTTTTCCTGATAATACTTTAATAAGTTTTAAATCATCTATTTCTAAATTAGTTTCTTCTTTTAGTTCCCTTGAGGCAACTTCCTCAAAGCTCTCTCCAAGTTCCATAGAACCGCCTGGAAATCCCCATTGATTATAGTCTGTTCTAAGTTGCATTAAGATTTTATTTTCATTATTAAAAACTAAAAGTCCAACACCAGCTGTAAGTATTGGTGCATGCCCAACATATTTTCTTAATTCTTTTATATAACTCATAACTTTCCTCCCGAATTTATTTTAATATTTCTTCCCAATTTATTCCTATAATATCTTTAATTTTTAAATTATTCTTTTCTAAATATTCCTTAACTTTGTAATAACCATATACATAACCTGTCCTAGTGGGCATATTCTCTAATTCAGTTTTTGCACCCATTTTGAAAAAACAGGGCATTAAATCATTTTTATATTTCTCATTTTTTATATATTCATCAAGTTTATCAATATTATTTTTAACCCATAAAACTATTTCATTTTTTACTAGACAATATTCATAAACGTTTTTATTAGCTATAATTTCTTCTGAATAATTACAACCGATGCCTTCAGTTATAAATCTTTCTCCTATTGATATTTCGAATATATCTTTATTAAGGATTTTTCTTCTAATAAAATGAGTGAATTCATGTGCTAAAAGCATATCTAACTTATCTATATCTCCATTAGTTGATTCAAGCAATAAAATCGTTATATCTTCATCTTTAAATTTAATTGAATAAATGGTAGTGGTATCTAGGCCTATAATTACATATATTTTTGCATTATCAGGCATCTTATAATTAATATTTTTTCAAATGAATTCATTTTATCTAATATATATTTTTCTATATCAATTTCTTTAAAACTATCAATTGTATTAGCAACATTTTTAATGTAAGATGTTTCTTGTAATTTTGCCTTAATTATACTTTTTGAAATATTTTTAGGATTAATATATATTTCTTCTATTAATTTACTAGATAAATTTTTTTGTAATTCTTCAATAATATTTTTACTTTCAAAAAAATTTTTAATAAGACTTATAACTTGCATAGACACACCTCAATATAATTTTATCATACTTTATCCATTTATTAGCAATAAAGTGTATTTATCCTTATCGAATTTATGATTCTTTTTATTAGGAATTATCTGTAATAGATTGTTATCATTATTTAATTCTTCTAGATTTAATTTATCTTTTTCTATTATAATAGGTGAGATATTATAAAACTTACTTAATGAATTGATATATTTATCTATATCATCATTAGTTTTTTCATTAGATAAAATAATATCTCTATCATTAATATTAATTGCCATATCAAAGCAATCATTTCTAAACATATAACCAATATTCATAATTTCTCTTTTATTAATGTTTATCTTTTTAACAACTATTTCATCTTTAACTTTTTCTATTTCAATAGAGTCTATATATTTCATAATTAGTTTTGATTTTTGTTCTTTAGTTAGTTTGTTCCATAAGCCATTTTTTCTAGTATAATAAGATTTATATTTCATTTTCTCTAATTGAAGTAGATTATAATATAGATTTAAATCCTTTTTATTATTTTCATTATTGTTAGCATTATTTAGTTGATTAAGTTTGAATTCTAAATCATTTATTTGTGATTTTATAGCTTTTTCTTCTGTTATAAATTCATCTTTATCTATTAAGTCATCTAAATAGGCTTCTTTTATCTTTTTTAGTTTCTTACTGCATTTATCTAGCATTTTATTATATTTGTCTATTTCAATGTTTAAATCTTCATTAAAAAAGGATTTAAAGTTATTATCAATAAGTAGATAATAATCTAACATATCATTTAGAAATAACATTAAAGGTTTCTCAATTTTCTTTTCATTAATTCTAGTATTACAACAATTACATTTATAATAAATTTGAGTAGGTTTATTCCTTGAAGTAGTAGAAGATCCACCCATGATTTTGTTACATCTAGAACAAACTATTTTCTGCATATAAACATAAGTGTGCTTTCTAGTATAGTTCTTTAAATTTCTTTCTTTTTGTGTTTGTACCATTTTAAAAGTTTCTTTATCAATGATAGCAGGGCATATATTTTCTAAATGAATTGGTTTCATATTTTTTGCTCTTTTTCCGTATAAATAATCCCCACAATAAATATAATTGGATAGCATTCTATCAATAGTAGTAGTTCTCCAATTTCTACTAAGTGCATTTTTATTATTTAATTTTTTAGTAATAGTACAAACTGATAATCCATTAACATAGTCATCAAATATTTCTTTTACCACCTCACTTTCTAAATCATCAATGACTAATTCCTTATTGATTTTTCTATAACCAATAGGGGCTTTACCACAAAAGTGTCCATTTTTTGCAGCACCTTTCAATCCGAATTTAGTTCTTTCTGAAGTTCTTTCAATTTCGAGTTGAGCAAGTATAGTAGTCATTCTTATAAAGAATACACCCGTAGCAGTATCTGTGTTAATTTCTTCACTAACACTATCTAGACTACAATGATATTTTTCAATAAGTTTACAAATAACTTCTAAGTCTTGAATTGATCTCGTAAGTCTATCTAATTTATAAACGATAATTCTATTAATCTTCCCATCTTTTAAATCCTGAATCATTTCTTGAAATTTAGGACGATTCATATTCTTTGCTGAAACCCCTTCTTCACGATATACCTTATAAATTTGATAATTCTTATACATACATAATTTTTTCATTTCTTTTTCTTGCTCATCTAAACTAAATCCTTCACGGACTTGATCATCAGTCGAAACACGAGGATATAGTCCGGCAATAACGTTCTTTTTTTCTTCGTTCATAGTTTTTTCTCCTTTCAATTATTAATTTTGAACGACAAAAAACACAAGAGAATCTCCCTTGTGTTAAGAACTACAAAATACTTAAAATATATGATTATTTACAATCTTCGTATATTACCATAATACCATATTTTGACAGGACAGTCAACGGACATCCATTTCAAAAAATATATCATAATGGTTTTTAATCACTTATAAAATAAGGAAAAATAAGATTTAAAAGTTTTTCATTTCTTGCATTTTTAAAACTAGATTGGACAATCTACTTAGAGTTATAATTTCATGACTATCTTTTAAATATAAGTTGTTATCATCGTCATAAGAAATTAAGATTAAACAAATTGATTCATTACTGATAATAATCTTATGCGGTTCTTTTATAGATAGGTTAGTTTTATCAAAATGAATATTTTTACCAGATATAAAACTTAAATGTAATTTTGATATTTTAGGTATTTTAGTAATTTTATCCTTAACACTTAAAGGAAATTCTAAATGCTCTATGGTTATTTTCATTTGTTAATCCTCCTTTTTTTCGTCTTTCTCTTGCTTATCCAATAGTGCTTCCATTGTATTTTCTATTATCATTTTGTTTGTGTTATCCAGCTTTTTGATACTTTTTATAAATTTAATATCTTCATCTGTTAAATCAAGTTTATTGTTTTTTATATTTGTTTTTCCAAGCATATAGTCTGTAGATACATCAAATATTTTTGCTAGGCGATCTAAAATTTCAACAGATGGCATATTATTATTATTTTCATAATTAGCAATATTAGAACGAGAGCTATTAATTTTTATAGCCAATTCTTCTTGTGTCATTTTCTTATCTTGTCTGAGTTTTTTTAATATATCTCCAAAATTCATAAAAAGCACTCCTTTCTATATTAGTATAGCATTATTTTGTTAGTTTGACAAACATTTTTTAAAAAATTTTTAAAAAAGTATTGACAGACAAACAAACAAAATATATAATGTCAGTACAACAAACAAGGAAGGAGGAAAACAAGTGAGAAAGAAATTAATTGAAATTAGAAAAAAGAGAGGCTTTACTCAAACACAGATGGCAGAAAAGTTAAGTATTGCAAGAACTACATATACAGGATATGAGAATGGGAATTTTTCTCCATCTTTGGAAATAGCACTTGAGATAAAGAAAATTTTAAAGCATAGTAATGATGATATTTTTTTACAATAAAATGTCAGTACAACAAACAAAGAAAGGATGTTGAATAAATATGATTCCAAAATACATAAGTGCGGAAGAATATGCTCGACAATCTGGAATGGGAGCTGAAGAAGTAAAAAGGCAATGTAGGATTGGAGAGATACCCTGCAAAATGACAGAAAAGGGACACTATAAAATACCTATTTATGATGATGCAGTTCCGATTGAAGAGTACAACAAGTTAAAAGATGAAAACACAAAGCTAAAAACAATATTACAACAATTTAATACAACAATTAACACATTAGTTTGAAGGGAGGTGAGCAGATATGCAAGAGCTAAAAATGCTTTTAGGAAATGCGATGATGTTATTCTTTTTTATAATTTTAGTTGCAAATATATTAATAACAGCATCAAATTTTACAAGAAAATACAAAAGCATGAAAAGAAAAGCAAGAAAATACGAAAGATTAATGAAAATAGGAGGAAATTTATATGTTTAATTTAAGTGAATGTGCAAAAACAATAAAAAAACAAGGGGAGAAGATTATGGAACAAGATGAAAGAATTTTGGCAAAAACACAAGTAATAAAAGAATTGTGTGAAGAAAATACTGTTTTATATTTAGAAAACAAAACTTTGAAAGAAGAAAATTACGAATTGATTGAGGCAAAAGATATTGCAGAAAAAAGAAATGGCGAATATGCAAGAATAATAAAAAACATTGCTGATGAGTTAAATGTAAATCAATATGATAGTGTAATTAATTTACAAAATAAAATAAAAAGCATGTTAACTATGTCGGGTAAACATTGCAGTTAACATACTACACAAATTACAAAAGTATTTTGTAATTAAATATTAACATAATTTTTTATTAAAATCAAGGGAGAATTTTTTTATGGAAGAACAAGAAAAAATATTTTTGGGGTATGAAATAACCAAGATTAAGACAAGCAGAAATTTGATAGAAAATATTAAAAATCTTTTAGTAGATGTAGATGATGTCGATGAAATCTATGACCAGCTAGCAGAAATAGAAGTTTCTTTGTTAGATATAGAAGGCGAAAAAGAGCTAAAAATGGAAAGGTTGTGTCAAGATGACTAAAGCGGATTGGTTGGAAGAAAGAAAAAAAGGTATTGGTGGCAGTGATGCTGCTACCATACTGGGTTTAAATCCGTATAAGACAACGATTGAATTATGGGAAGAAAAAACTGGTAGAAGAGAGGCACCAGATATATCGGATAAACCATATGTAAAATATGGAACCATGATGGAACCTATATTAAGGGAAAGTTTTAAAATTAAGCATCCTGAATTTGAAGTACTGCATGAGGAAAATACAATCATGAAGCATCCAGTATATCCATTTTTGTTCGCTAGTTTAGATGGGATATTAGTAAACAAAGAAACAGGAGAAAAAGGAATACTTGAAATAAAAACATCAGAAATATTAAGGTCAATGCAAAAGGAAAAATGGAAAGATAAAATCCCAGATAATTATTATTGCCAAGTATTACACTATTTAAATGTTACAGGTTTTACATTTGTAAAATTATTCGCAGAGCTGACATACGGAGAAGACTATCAAGCAAATAAAGCATACACAATTGATAGAAAAGATGTTGAAAATGACATAAAACTGTTGCAAGAAAAGGAAATTCAGTTTTGGAAAGAGTACATTGAAAAAGATAAAAGACCACCACTGGTTTTACCTAATTTTTAATATAAGGAGAGATTTATTATGGAATTAAAAACAGAGGATATAAAGGCTCTAGAGCCAGTAAAATTTAACTATGAAGAATTAAAAAAAGAATTGACTGAAAAAGTTGAAAATTATAAAAACCTAGTTTATACGGAAGAAAATATTAACATGGCAAAAAAGGATCGAGCTAATCTAAACAAATTAAAAAAGGCAATCAGCGATGAAAAGATAAGAGTTAAAAACACACTATTAGCTCCATACGCAGATTTTGAAAGCAAATGTAAAGAGCTAATAAAAATTGTAGATACATCTGTAGAAAATGTTGACAGACAAGTAAAAGCATTTGAAGATGAAGAAAAAAGAGCAAAGAGGGAAGAAATCCAAAAATATTTTAACGAACATGTAGGACGTTTTAAAGATGTAATTATTTTTGAAAACGTTTTTGAAGATAGATGGTTAAATAAAACAACTGCAATGAAAACAGTACAAGCAGACATTGAACATATTTTTTCCAGAG
>ENA-OOQX01000560-OOQX01000560.1-human-gut-metagenome-genome-assembly--contig:-NODE-560-length-13875-cov-1.731983_pt1 | contig 13875 bp, 10 predicted proteins | sample MGYA00241267_ERZ501173 | MGnify/ENA primary metagenome ERZ501173 (study PRJEB25962, sample SAMEA2042500) | human gut metagenome | biome: human gut; feature: human-associated habitat; material: faeces... | reverse complement strand
CTTGTCATGTACTGAATAGAGGGCATTTATATTACAGGACAAAGGTGGTAGCTAAATGTATGATACTGAAGAAAAATGTATGGAATTGGCGGAGAAACTTAAGAAAATATGTGAAGCCAAGGGAAGTACACCGTACAAACTTGCTAAAGAAGCAGGTATTTCTTCGTCTACAATAAGTGAATTCTTGAAGGGAAATTCAAAACCAAGAATTGATACATTACTGATTATTTGTAATCAACTTGGGATTTCTATGACGGACTTTTTGGAAGAACGGGAGGTTATGGAACAGTATGCCAAGGAGGAAGAAGAACTGGTAAAAGTATATAGAAGTTTATCAGGAGAGAAGAGAAAGCAATTAGGTACATATGTGAAAATGCTTGAGGAATATAGCGGGAGAATAGATGACTGAGAATAAAAAATTGAAAAGAAAATTAATTGTACAGTCATTTTTGCCATTGTCGATTCTTATAGTAATCAAAAGCGTAACGAAGGAAACGCTTGGGAAAATATATTGTTTGCTGGATAGCATACTACATAAATGCAATATCATTGAGACGATTCAAGAGACAGGACTGAGGGACGATATTTGGCAGATTTTAATTGGTATTATTGCACTTTGGTTTGCAATCAGTGGATTCATTACGTTCTGGCAATTTCGGCAGGCGCGTTTTACAGCATTTAATGATGATGGGGATAAAATTGTGATAGAAGACAAGATACAAGACTCCGGTATCAGCTTTTTTATGACGTTTATACTTTCGCTGTTGGTGGATAAAGTAAGTACAGTTAATGAGTTTATCTCATATATACTGGTGATGTGGTTTGTTGCAGAACTTATGGTCAAAACGGATTTATATTACCAGAATCCTGTATTGATTTTATTGCAATACAAGCTTTACAGGGTGAAATTTACTTCTGACATAGCGAATGTACCAAATCCCAAAACATATATTGCTATATGCCGTGAGGAACTGGACGAAAATAAGGTAGTAAAATGGAAATATATTTCGGATGATGTGTGCCTTATGTACAACAAGAACAGAAAGGAACAGTAAATGGAAGATGTAAGAGAAGAATGTACAATGCAAAACATAGTAACGGAAATAGAAACTATGTTTTGCGATGAAGAATATGGATTCGAAGTATATGCACTTATAAAAGGTGATGAAAAGACACTAAAGCGCTTTGCGTTCTATGAAAAAAGTAAAAACAATCAAGATAATTTCAAAGACAAAATTCAGAAAACAATTGCTGAGGTTGTGAAAAGAGATTATGGAGTTGAAGCATCACAATATGTAAGTGTAGATTATGTGGCGGATGATCAACACAGAATATATGTGCTGCCACAGAACGAACAATATGCCCCTTTTGAATATTTGAAAGCTGTTGAGCCGAAGGAAAATTATTTTGGAGTAAATGACTTTGACAATGTGGATGCAATACTCTTTCGGTTTAAAAGAGAGAGCAGGTGTATATGGGCATATCAAAGTGTTCAGCCTATATTGATTCCGAACAAGAAAAAAGAAAATTTTTTGGTCAAGGCGATATCTACAGAAGATATGGACAAGTTCGAGGAATTTACGGATAGAATTTTTACGATAACTCAAAAAGTAAATTTACTGGTGGTGGGAGAGAATATACTGACCAGGGATATAAAGCTGATGCAGAGGCACTTTGGCTTTGAACAGTATATTCGTTCAGAAGCCATGAAAGTTGTGGAAGATATAACCAAAACGGGTCTTGTGGAAAACAATTTTAAATTACAGGAATATGTAAGTCGTCCATCAAAGACATACGCAAAAAAAATGCTTCGAATTAAGCAGTACAATGTTGTGAAACTGAAATCAAAGGAGTTAATAAAGAAAATTCAAAAAACGGAAAGATGGCGTGAAACATTTACGATTATAAATGGAAAAATACAGCTAAACACTTATAAAGACGTAGAACACTTGATAGATCTGTTTGATGAAAGGTATACAAAGTCATTAATAACAAATGATGAGTTTGATACAGATGTAAAGCGAATAGCAAAGAAGAATGAAACGTGATAGATAATCAGATATTATCATTTAATTTTACAATTATTTATAAAAATAGAGGTGGTTGCATAGAATGAATATTAATTGGGAAACAATAGTAGATGGTTTTAGGGGATTTGAAAAATTGGCTCTTGAATTTGTAGAAGAAAATGAACCACAAAATGGATGCTCATGGAAACCAACAAAGGAGACGCGAGACGGAAATCATGATGCAATTCTGGCCAGAGAAGTTTCAGACACTCCAAAGCCGGATTTTGCTGTATTTGTTGGATATGCAAATAATGTGGATGTCTGGTGGATGGAAGCTAAATATTCTGCTGAGGCAACTCAGGAAAATAGCATAATAAGCAGATATCGCTTGGATGCAACTATTGTTAGCGCAATTTTGTCACGCAATATTTCAAAAATCATTTTTGTTACAAATTTAGAGATAGCATCAAAAACAATTGCGGATATTCGAAAAGCTTTGATATTCTCCAATAGTTGTAGCGAGGTGAAATTCTATACAAAAAGTCATTTGGAAAACTGGCTTTTAGACAAGCCGTTTTCTTTTTTTGGATCTAAATTTAAATGTACTCTTGATATGTATAATCAATTAGAAAAACCATATTTCAACCATATTGAAGAACTTTCTTTTTACTCTATTGGAAATAATTTTTTTCAAGAACCGCTATCTTCTGTATACGTTGGTGGAATATATGAAATTCACTTTTCCATTTCTGTATACAAGGATTTTGACGCCACATTGAATAGCTGTATTAATATCCAACTACTATCAGAGGATTCGAAAAAAATTCATTTAAAAAAGGGAATTAATGATTATGTTTTTTATGCCTGTATACCGGAAAATTTGGAATATGAGCCTATTTCAAAATTGGATTCACCTGGCGAATATAAGACGCTACAGCCCATATCCATTGCTTATTTATTAGAAAACGAATCTAGTACAGAAGATTTTGAAATACAAATTATTCCGGCAACTGCAATAAAAATTATAAATTCAGAAAATATATTTTTTGACATTCCATCACAAAATAAGTTGGTTGATAAATTATGTAAGGATCTGACAGATCATACCCATAATCCGGATTGTAAATTTTCGTTAATATCAATATATGGAAGTTCCGGAATTGGAAAATCTTATGTCCTACAGTTATTTAAAAATAAGTTAATGAAAGAAAAACAGCATATATTATGTAGCACTTATACTTTTTCAGGCGATAAAATAGATGACATAAAGGTTATTAAAAAAATTATTTTTCAATTGTTTTTCCCGTATTTATATTTTGAGGATTTAGATTCGGATTATGTAAATGAATTACGAAAAAATTTTCCTAAAATCAAAGATATTTTTTGGAATTTTGTTTTTTTCTCAACCGAAATAGAAGATTTTATAAAATATGTTCAAAATCCTGAACTGTTAAAAGATATTTTTCTCAGCAACATATGTATTAATAATCGCATTATACTTTTGGATGATATTCATAAAGTACCACGTGAATACGGAAATATTTTAAAGGAAATGCTTAAGTTACTAATAAGTCGGGAATACCCTGTTTTTTGCATTATAACTTCACATCAAAAAATTTCTATGGAAAAATATAGAAATGGTAAAAAACAATTTTTTGATAGTATTGAAGTGAACGTCACCAGTAATGATATATGTACACTTCTTGGCAATAAAAATATTGATGTTGATGCTGCTGGCATAACAACACTTTTTGGATCGGTAATAGAAGTGGTATATTTTTTGAAATATTTGTCTACACTGAACGATGCTATAAAAAATATCGACGATTTTAAGCTAGCATATCACTCATTTATGCGATGTGAGCTTCTCAAAAATGAAATGATTTCTAAATTCAAAAATACGTTTAGCAGAAATGCTGATGCGGAAGCATTATGTTCCTGTATTTATTATACCTTATCAGGAATACATCGTAAGTTAATAAATGATATTCCACAATCTGCTGAAACCCTTAATTTACTATTAGATGCCGAATTAATCAGAAAAAATGATGATGATTTTTTTGTGAGTTGGCATGATTACTATAGAGATATATTTATTAGTCATTTTTCTTTAAAACCATATAATGGTATACATATTCCCTTTGAAGATGTTTACCATATGAAATTACAACTTGAACTAAAAAGCCAGGAAAACAATACCGTAGAGGAAGCATTAAGCAAAATGGAGGAGTTATTTGCTGAGCAGAAATATTATTCAATTTATTATATTTTGGAAAACATTTTTCTGGAAGACACTGTAAAAAGGCAGTTCAAAAACGGTGTTTGTACTCAAAATTATTTTATGTTTTTTGCATATTTTGCTTATGCAAATGCAAATGCCGGAACAACTTATTCTGGATATGATCTGTTTCAACGTTTATATACAGAGGCAGCTTCGGTATCAGACACAACAGTAATAATAATTCGATATATTGCATTGTGGGAAATAATCAATTCACTCTATGAAAGCAATAAGTATCAAGAAGCTTTGCAAAAAATAGATTGCTTTAACAGAATGGCAACAGCTGTTCAAAATAATTGGAAAGTTCTGTTCGGCTGGGATCTTCCATCGATAAAATACGCTGTAAACACAGTAAAAATGTTTATTGACAGTGAAAATGGAATTAATTGTTTGGATAAAATTCCGGCAAAAGATTTTTTGTTTTCAAAAGATATTCCTTTTTCCACGTATCGCTTGATTTTATGTAATCTTACAAATGATTTTGATACAGCGCAAAAAATACTTAGAGAATATAACAGTCTGGTACAGAATAGACCGGATTGCGATGCCAAGACAAAATATATGTATAATTTTGCTGTTATATTTCTCGATTGTATTAATGATAAAGTAGATATCAGCGAAGTCATTGTCGCAAATAATCTATTAAAAGAAAACTTTGTTCATGATTATAATAGACACATTTTTGCTACCTCTCTTCTAGCATTAACCAAAGGAGATTTACCACTGTGTGAGAAGTATAGGCTGGAATATATGAAAACGCAGCGACCATTGAAAGTGCGTCAACTTGCTTTTGAAGCAGCATATTCGGCATTAGTATATTTGCATAAGCATCAAAAAATGGCAGCAATAAATGAACTGGAAAAAGAAGTGACATTATTCGCTGAAAGGTCAACGTACCTTCCTGTTATTAGTCACAACATAAAATATATAAATCAATATGAATTTTCATTAGATGATTTAGAGTTTTATTTAGGCGGGCATCTTCGGGAAGGGAAATATTATATAGATATCCGCATGCTATATTAAGTGTAATAGCATGCGGATATAGAGTTGCTTTTAATATATAGTAGTATCAGTGATATTCGGTTGAATATGCTTTCGCAGTTCTTCAGAAGATAAAAAATCAATATATTCGTCTATGTCTATAACCTCCTTCAGACGAATGAAAGAATATTTGAGATATTCTTTTTTAGATTTTTCGTCAGGGACAAACTCAAATATTTGTCGAACAATTAAATTATAAAAATGCTGTAATGATGAATAATAGTTAAATCGAAATTTTTTATAAATGTTATTTTTCTGCAGGTATTCCTTAATCATTTTGTATGCAGTCATCATATCGTCTATATTCTTTTGATTAAATGACTGTACAATGGATCCCGAACGTTTATAGTGGTGATACACAACTTGAGGGACACAAACCACTCTATTTGCAGCCAGCGTGCAACTATATGAAAAAGGTTGATCTTCAAAAAAAATATGCTCTGGAAATGTTAATAAATTATCCGTCAAAAAAGTTTTTCGATATATTTTATTTAAAGCTGACGGCAAGAACTTTATACCATAATTATACTCGTTTGTCATAATACGAAATGCAATCTCTCCAGAAAGCACATAATCTTGATCGTATTTGCACTTATATACGGGAGAAGTAGTAATATAATCGTATTCTCGCATCAAACTACATGTAACAATATCGGCATTTAATTGTTGCGCTTTATTATACATTACTTCCAGATAATTTAGGTCCATCCAATCATCACTGTCAATAAATGATATGTACTCTCCAGATGCCTGTTGGAGCGCTTTATTTCGGGCTCCTCCAGGCCCAAGGCTGGTAGAAAGCGGCAAAAACAAAACATTTTCGTGCGTTTTGGCAAGTTCAGTTGCTATTTGAGGAGTACTGTCTGTAGATGCATCATCTGCAATAATAATTTCAATGTCTGATAAGGTTTGGTTAAAAATGGAATCCATACATTTTAATAGATACCTTTCTGTGTTATGGGTTGTAACGATAACGCTCACTTTCATAATTAAATCCTCCTTTGGGTTGTTTGGAATACTAAAAACCGACTGATAATATCTGATTATCAGTCAGTTACAACAGAATAGAGGAATCGCCGGCATTGAGGAGAATGTGCCGGCGATTGTTTTTTGCGATTTCGTTATACTTGAAAATTTTTTCTGGGATGTTTAGAGGTAAGAATATCCCTTTGTTTGGATAATGCGACATGAGTATAGATTTCAGTAATATTAATAGAACTATGTCCTAGCATTTCTTGAATATAACGAATATCGACATCGGCCTCCAAAAGGCTTGTGGCAAAGGTGTGGCGAAACATATGTGGAGTAATATGAAGGTCAATTGCTGCTAAAGATACATATTTATTAATCATCCGCCGAATTGCCTGATCTGAGACGGGAGTTTGATTTTGGTTAATGAAGAAAAAACTACAGGGATTATTCTTATCGTGAAAACTGTTGCGATATTCAGTCAGAATATGTAAGACATCATCATTACCTATTTGCATGCGCCGCTCCTTGCTTCCTTTCCCATAAATTAAAATAGATCGGTCCACCAGATTGACATCGCTTGTTTTTAAGGAACATAGTTCGGAAATTCGTATCCCGGTGGCAAAAAGTAATTCAATGATAGCCGCATCACGTAAAGCATTTTGGCGTTGATAGGTAGTGGAAGCCTGAATGCGATATGCGTAGATAGTTGATAGCATTGATTCCACAATTGGGAGGGGGATTGTTTTGGGTAAAATGGTTGGTTCACGGAATTTAATTTGAATTTTGTTGAAAGGATTTATAGTAATAATTTCTTTATATTCCAAATAATGAAAGAACGCTTTAACTGATGCAATTTTCCGCTTTACGGTTTTAGGCTTATAGAGTTGATGAAGCTTACTGATGTAAGTTTCCAAAACGGAAGATGAGACGTCAGCTACATCAGAAATGTGAATAAACTCTGAAAATTGTCTAAGATCAATCTTATAGGCTTTCAAAGTCTTAGAATTTAGTCTTTTTTGAAACTCACAGTGTGTCAGGTAATCGATAATTTGTGCGTCTAAATTGTTCATTACAGAAACTCCTTTGTTATTTTTTGATAGGCAATGTGAATTATTATATCGGATGTTTGCAAGAAAACAAAGGGGTGAATTGAAAGATAAGTGAACGATAATTAGAAGTTATCTGTTGATTGCGTTTTTTGGATAATAGATACTACATGATTATGTTTAATACAATGTGATAAGGTACAGAAGATGTTAAATTGGAATTTTAAAGACACAATCTCATATCAAGGAGAAACAACAACACAGGATTCAAGAAAATTTGAGTTTTTAGTTGAAGTATATTTGAAAAAAAGATTTCCCTTGGAAAATTGGAGACTGACTAAAGCCACACGGGATGGTAATAGAGATCTTGAAAATTTTTGTGAATTTAGTGGAACATCCATGTGGGCGGAGGTTAAATATACTATACATACGGATGAAAACATATCTTCTAGGAAATATGACTCTACATTAGTGTCTTCTATGTTTGAAAAAAATCTGATTAAAATTTTTTTCATATCCAGTACATCTATGGGAAATAATTTAATAGAGCGAATAAAAAAATTTTACTATTTATCAACAGTTAAAAAAATTGCATTTGTTGATGGATATGCCTTAGCGTACTGGTTAAAGAAAAACCCTGATGTAGAAACATTCTTTTTCAATACTCCTGTAAACTATACGCCTCCAACAGCACCTAACGTTCAGCTTCAATGTATTCGCATACTTTACGAAAGCGACTCATATACAATAGATAGTGTTTTAGAAGATGAAGTAGTATATCCGTTATATTTATCAAATAACTATATTTTGGAGGGAGAATTCACTGCATATGGTTTTGATACTACTCCGCTTTTTCTCTATTGTAACAATGAATTATTGTATAAGGAAACCGTTCCTCCGGAAATAACAACATTTTCTTTAAACTTAGGTGAGCTAGAAGAAGAATTTGATATTAACAAAGAATTTTCTCTTGACATATATTACAAATTGCACAATAAACGCATTGATTGTGGAAATTATAAATTGCGTTTTGCATCGCTGGGAAGAATATTTTCGAATCAGTCACAGGTTTATATTTCCGTTCAGAACGGAATCAAATCAGCGAATAATAAAATGTATAATATATATGGCCCATATGGTTCAGGAAAAAGTTGGTTACTTAATAATCTGAAAAATGATACGTTAAAAGGAATTACACCAGACAAAAAAATTATATATATTAATTTTACTGGTCAAATGACTGATGGTGCAGATATTTGCCGATTAATTTTTACATTGGTCTTCAATTTTTATAGTCTGAGTATTAGTGCCACTGCGTTTACGCATTATTGCCGCGAAAACAGCATTGCAAATTCTTTTTTTAATAGTAAAAACATTGAATTACTAATTCAGGCATTACAAGATGAGGATTACTTAACAATTCAAAAAACATTGTGTGGTTCTATTTTTTCAAAAACCAAAAAAATCTTCGAAGCTTGCAATGACTTTGCTTATGAACGAATTTATTTTATAGATAATGTTAATTTGCTTAATGAAACCAATTATTCCATTTTTAAAGAAATATTAAATGCTTTCAACCCTCGGAAGAACATTTCTTTTGTTATAGCCGGAAGAGAGCCACTTGATTTTTCAAATATGGAAAACATACCTTTAGAGTATATTGAAGATGCCGAAATTCTTGGCATAATAAATGAATGTATTCCCTTTACCGTTAATAATTTGAACGAGATTGTCCCCAATAAACATTATCTAAAATACCCGGGATTGTTACATTCTTTTGCGCAGGAAATTGGTAGTTTTCATAGTTCTAGAGAAATAAAGCAATTTTATATCGACTCTTTTTATAACAATGCAGTTCGATACATTAAAGGCACCTTTGTTTTTGATGATGTACTGTTGTTGCTAATCTGTATCATGAAAGACGGAGTACCCTATGCTGTTTTGCAGGAACTGGCCTTTAATAAAATAAAGTATCTGCTTGGCAAGAAATATATCATACATAACGGGGACTATGTTTATCCCAATTTTGAAATTTGGAACAAATATATCCCCCAAAAAGTTATTGAGGATTATAAGGAAAAAATTGTTCCCTGTTTACAAAACTTTATGGTACGAGATAAAGATCGCAAAGAATTGTACCAGTGTGCCTTAATAGAGTATTATCCTCAATATTATAATTTATATTTTGATTCAATTTATGAATACATTGATGTATGTTTTAAAAATAATAAATATAGCAAGGTTCTTTCTTTGTGCGAATCTCTTAAAAAGGGATCCGTATATTATGGAGGGCCTGCAGAAAAAATAGAGAATGTAAAATATTTTTTAGCTTTCAGCTATATGCATTGCGATATAAGCCAAAAAGCTCTTGGTATTTTTTATGAAATCACATCAAACTATAAATTAAAAGCGAAAGATAATTTATATTTTAAGGCAGAAGCGCAGATTATCGATGCAAAATATTGGAGCTTTCAAGAGTTTAAAACACTCCCGGCCTATATAAATGAGTTTAGAAAAAGTTGGAGTATTATTGAACCAAAGAATCCACAATTAGAAGCACGATCATTTTTAACTGCAACAAATCGCATGATGGTGACTTATCTTGCATTAGATAAAATAAGACTTGCAAATAAGTGGCTGCAGAAAAATGTAAGATTAGCTATTAAATATGAGTCTGATGAACATTTAGGATATACTTATATGGATTATGCAAAGGGTATTTATCATCTTAATCTTTCATTAGCTTTAAAATATTTAGAACTTGCAGATTTACATTTTCAAATGCCATCTGAGCACAGAAGGCATTTAGACTGTCAATGCGAAATACAATATGTCAAATTTCTACTCGGAACCGGCAGTATTGAACAATTGCAGTTATCTCAAGAAGCGTTATTTGAAAACCAATATTGGATTCAATACTATAAATGTCATTTGAAGCTTTCAGTTTGTTATATTTTAATGGGCAAAAGGGAAGAAGCATTACAGCATTTGTTAGAGGCAGAGGCCCCCGCTATTATGAAAAATGATGAACGGATCAAATATCTTTGTTGCATGATAGGTACTTTTCTGTATAGTGATCCGATACCATATGAAAATTTAGCCTTAGCAGGAACCTCTTATCATAAAATAATTAGAAATACGCATCTTAATTTTAAACAATCCAACGCTGTAATTTATAACGCAAAAGAGACCTCTCCATCATATAACTTAGATCCCAGAGTATGGTAATTTTCACTTTTTCAAATAAATCTGAGGGTATATAACATTACCATGAAGGTCTAAAATTATATCATGCACCATAAAAGATTTTCTGTAACTAAAAATCCGATGGTTATTTATAATATCTTTAAAGCTGTCTACCACAAAAAGAAGATTTGACTTACTTTGTAAAAAGGATGCCGGAACAGAATCTTCTAAGGATATCGAATTTTTAACCATAGATTTTTCAATATTATAATGTCCAATAAAGTTGAATGGACGCTCCATAAGAAGAATTGACCATATATTATCTCTTATTGAGCTTCCGTTTATCAATAAATAATGGTATTTGTAGTCTTCTTCTTGTAACTGCTCGTGATATATATCCGGGATATCTATTTTAATTTTGTCTCCCCAGCAATGCCAAAAATAACCGGTCTGATATGATTCATCTCGAAATCTGCGATTTCGCCCAGAGCCTTTTACATGGTAAGCCTTTGCTTCTGGATAATACATGCATTTATATCCTTTGCAATGTATTTTCAAAGAATATTCTAATCCTTCCCATGCATTGTAAAATAATTCGTTAAAACCATTTTCTTCAACAAAAAGGGAACGCCTAGTGATATAAAATCCTGAACCTAACGCTTGCCGAACAGCCATTGTATGTACTATAGGGGCTTGTTGATCCAATCCATCAAATGCATGTGAAGTTTTATAAAAACCAAATATATGACCAGCACTTTGCACAAGATTAGTTTGAGGATATAAAATTAGTCCTTGCGCAACTCCAATTTCTGGTGATTTATCCATGAAGTTTATCATTTTGTACAGTGAATCATCAATAGGAAATGTATCTGAGTTTAAAAAAATCAAATATGGGGATGAGGATAAAAATGCGCCAATATTGTTAGCTTTGGAATATCCAATATTTTCATTATTATAAATAACAGATATGTTTGGGTACATATTTTTGAGTTTATCTAAAAATTGAATTGTTTTTCTATCAGTTTCTCCATCAACCACAGCAAACACGTCTATATCTCCATTTATAATACCAAGCAGGTTACCAAAAAAATTTTCTGTTAATGCATATTCATTACTTAATGAGACAATTATACTAGCTTTATACATAACCACTCGCATCTCCTATCGTATGCACTGGCAAATAACTATATATTTTTTGCCATTTTTCCGGATCACATTCAACAGATAACTTCTAATTATCCCTTATAATCCATCCGCACTATATATAAATAAGTATATTATAAAATCATACAATTTCAAGAAAATTACATTTCGAAATACCGAAGGAACACAGCGGTTAAAACGAAGGAGTATAAATCAAAAAGTATGTAAGATTCTGTCGACTTTTGTCATGTATTATATAGAGACATAAATAAATGGCAAAGGCGGTAAAACTATATGTACAATACCAAAGAAAAATGCAAAGAGCTTGCGGAAAAATTCAAACAGATCTGTGCTGAAAGAGGCACAACGCCTTATAAGATCGCTCAGAAATCCGGGCTATCTTCCTCTACGGTCAGTTGTTTCAGGCGGCTACAACGGTACCGAGAGTAGATACCCTGATGATACTTTGCAACCAACTTGGTATTTCGGTCAGTGATTTCTTTGGAGAACGGGAAGTGTCGCAGACACAGACTGAGGATGAAGAAAATATCCTGAAAATGTATCGTAATCTGCCGGAGGACAGGAAAATGGCTTTACGGACTTACCTGAAAATGCTGAATCAGTATCAGGAAGAATAGGGACAAACGCAGCATTCTGTGGTATGATGTGAGAGTAACAGGCGATATGTGTCAGAAAATATGACACAAGAGACCTGAAAGAGAGAACATCGAAAGGTATCGTATAAGAATGAATACTACGACACAGGATTCTGCTACTGGTCTTTGGAATAAGAAAAACAGAAAAATTTTCTTCTGGAGCATCCTCGCGCTTGCCGTGATCCTGCGTTGCATCCGTTTTGCCACAGTGCCGGACGGTATCAACCAGGACGAGGCCATGGGAGCGGTGGATGCCTGGGCATTATCAAAATACGGAACCGACAGATATGGTACTTTTCTGCCGGTTCATTTTACTGCCTGGAGATACAGTCAGATGAGCGTTCTCCTTGCCTATTGCATGGTTCCCTTTATCAAACTGTTCGGATTCAACACGGTAACGGTGCGTCTGCCGATGGTACTGATCTCCTCTGGCGCGGTGGCATTGGTATATCTTGTGGGCAGGAAATTATTCTCTGAACGGATCGCCCTGGTGGCAATGCTGCTGACCGCTGTGAATCCCTGAATCTTTTCAGCGTAGGAATTCAATCCTTCTGCCATGGCAGTAAGGTCATCTTTATACTTAGATATGGCATTTTATGCAGAGCCGCTGGTCGCTGGATTGCAATCTCTTCCCGCATATTTTCCTGCTGGGATTTTATTTACTGCTTCTTGGATTGGGAAAGCGACGCTATTTATACTTGTCCATGGTCGTTTTCGGACTGACATTTTACTGTTACGGTATCGCTGCCTATTCCGTAACTGCATTTCTTTTTGTATTCTTCATATGGTGCCTGTGGAAACGCCAGCTGAAATTCCGGGAAGGATTGCTGTGCGCACTGATCTTTACGGTAGTGGCCCTGCCGGAAGTCATAGTTCTGGGAATCAATGCGGTACACTTTGACAGAACCATAAGTACTCCGCTTTTTACCATGCCGTATTTTCCGGACAGTGTGAGAAGCGCAGATATTCTGCTTTTGAACTTTTCCTTTGCACAGCTGGGGAAAAATGCCTGGGCTCTGTTCAGCCATGTATTCCTGCAGCTGCCGGATATTTTCTTCAATTCGATTCCGGCTTTTGGCCCGTTGTATCATGTGTCGATCCCGTTTGTCTTTGCGGGGATCATTGTATTTACCATACAGCTCTTCCGGGAGAAAAGCATTGAAAAACAGACACGGATGCTGGCATTATGGGGCTTCCTGGTCACCGGGATCTGGGTCGGCCTGATCACTTACGAAGTCAACATTAACCGTGTGAATATTATTTTCTATCCGATCATCCTGTTATGTGCCTACGGAATCGGTCTGGCGGTTCGAAAATGGAAAAAACTGGCCGGTGATCGCAGCTGCCTATGGAATCAGCAGTATTCTGTTCTTCGGGACTTATTTTACTACCTATGCGGAAGAAAGCAGACAGTACTATAACAAAGATTTCATGGAGACGGTGGCGGAAGCGGATTCTCTGGAGGAATACGAAAGTCTGTACATCACCGGCAATCTGGGCTGGCAGTTCAACCGGGATGCCACGGAGATCCTGACCCA
>ENA-OOQX01000542-OOQX01000542.1-human-gut-metagenome-genome-assembly--contig:-NODE-542-length-14132-cov-1.605243_pt1 | contig 14132 bp, 13 predicted proteins | sample MGYA00241267_ERZ501173 | MGnify/ENA primary metagenome ERZ501173 (study PRJEB25962, sample SAMEA2042500) | human gut metagenome | biome: human gut; feature: human-associated habitat; material: faeces... | reverse complement strand
GGAATCTATTCAGCAAATAACAAAAATCAGGCAGCTGCGGATCTTTGCATTCAGTCTGGCTCCATGGCAGACCGGACATGTAAATGTGCTGACAATCCGATCCAGTTCTTTCTTATGAAGCTGCCCTTCTTTGGATGTGATGATACTGCGGTACATACGCGGATAAATTCCTTCATATTTCGCAGATTTCGGCCAGTTATCCGGTGGATTTTTAAGACGGATCTGCGGAGAATAAAGGAACAGATCCATCTCTTCTTTTGAATAATCTTTAATCTTCTTATTCAGATCAAACAGACCGCTGTAAGCATATCGTTTCCATCTCCAGGCTCCGGTTGTAAACGCGGGCCATTTAATAACCCCTTCATCGTTTAAACATTTATCAAAATCTACAAGCTTGTGTATATCTAATTCTGTCACAACTCCAAGACCTTCGCAGCGCTCACATTTTCCGCTTGGATGATTGAAGGAAAAACTATCCGAATATCCGACAAAAGGTTTTCCGACACGAGAAAAAAGCAGGCGCAGCAACGCATAAATATCGGTGTAAGTACCAACCGTAGACCTCGAATTAGCAGCCGGTTTTTTCTGATCGATTACGATCGTGACCGGAAGATTTTCCATGCGGTCTACTTCCGGGCGGCCATATTTGGGCAAAAACTGCTGCACAAAACTTGGAAATGTTACATTCAGTTCCCTTCTCGATTCTGCCGCAATCGTATCCAGACAAAGAGAAGACTTTCCCGAACCGGATACTCCGGTAAAAACTGTGATTTGTTTCTTGGGAATTTTTAAAGAAACGTGTTTTAAATTATTTTCTGTCGCATTGATAATATTTATAAAATCCTGTTCGTTATTTTCCATTTTTCTGTTCCTTTCGCTCATAAAAGGCATAAAATACGGTTTCTGTCTTGTCAGACAAAGGTCAATACCGTTATTAAGCCGAGCAATCAGCTGTTTGTCATCATCCGAAGTAAACACCGTTGTTCTCAAGCTCATCAAGTAAATCGTCGCCTGTCAGGTCAACATTGCTCGGAATAATGATATATGTATTTGTAGCGACACGCTTGATTTTACCACGGTTTGCATACGCAACACCGCTGAGGAAATCAAGGATTCTTCTTGCCATATCTTTATTTGTATCTTCAAGATTAAGAACTACTGTGTGAGCCTTCATAAGCTCATCGGCAATTGTGCGGGTTTCTTCGCCGAAACGCTCAGGCTTGAATAAACCAACCTGAAGATTGGTGGTAGCATTAATGTTTACGACCTTGTTTCCGCCGCCGAGATCTCTTTCTTTTTTAGTGTTTCTTACAGGTTCTTCTTTATAGTCTTCTTCTGCACCTTCGTCAGCATAACCATATTCATCGTACTCATACTCATCATCGGGGGCGTCCCACATGCGTTTAAACTTATCTACAAAACCAGCCATTATATAATCCTCCTAAAATTATGTATAATTCCTTGCACCGAATAATGCCGAACCAACTCTGACCATATTTGCACCTGCAAGTACAGCTTCGTAATAATCGGCAGACATACCCATCGAAAGAATATTCATATCTATATTATCTAATTTTTTTTGCGAGATGTCAATAAATATATTATGCATTTTATTGAAAAATTCAGAAATTTTCTGTGAAGATTCACAAATCGGAGGTATTGCCATAAGACCTTTAACTGAAATACCGTCCAATTCGGCAATCTGACAAAGTAATTCTTCAAGCTGTTCAGGCATAACGCCTGACTTGTTTTCTTCTCTGCCGATATTTACCTCAACAAGAACATCACAGTTTTTATTAATTTTTAAAGCCTGTTTAGAAATTTCCGACGCAAGCTTTATTGAATCGACAGACTGGATAAGATCAACCTTATCGATAATCTGTCTTACCTTGTTTGTCTGCAAGTGACCGATAAACTGAAGAGAACAGTTGTCAAGGTTATACTTATCATACTTTGACAAAAGTTCCTGAACCTTGTTTTCGCCTATGTGGTCAAGCCCAAGTGAAATTGCGTGGTTAATAACCTCAGGTTCAACCATTTTTGTTGCGGCAAGAAATGTAATATCCTCACGCTTTCTTCCGGACTTTTCGGCAGCCTCGGCTATTCGCTCATCAATAAATTTGTAATTGTATTCAACGTCAGTTAACAACTTTTCCGTCATACAAATCATCTCCTTCAAGAATTACCTGATCATATAACTCAACTGTTGTGCCGTCAACAAGGTCTTTGCTGTCCGGCTCCGGATCGCAAATAACATAATCATCGTCGGCATACAGAATAGATATCTGTTTGAATCGCACTTCACTTCCGTGAAGCACATATACACCCTGAACCTTAACCTGTTCGGTATGTTTATTGTCATTGTCATCATAGGTTGTCTTTGTTACATAGTCATCATGAATAGCCTTTTTGCTGATTCTCAAGCCAGTGTATGAACCAAGACCTATTTCAATCGGTTCCTGTCTTGCCTGAGCAAGGTCGGAATTCATATAGTCACACTCAAGAATAAGAAGGGCGTCGCTGTCTTTTGATTCCTGATAAATCCTCTTGATAGTGGCGGGAATGCTTTCAGACGATGCGTCAGAGAACAGTACCGTAGCGGAACCGTCCCACAAAGAAAGTCTTGTTGCCTCATCAGCCGTAACCTTACAGGCAACATACCATTTCAATCCCGTTACAACCTTGCCTGCAATATTGTCGGACACTTTTGTCTGCTTTACATTATCAAGGTCAGAAAGAGTCAGACGATCAAGATTATTGTAATCAAGCGCATTTTCATATCCGTCACAATGTGAGAGAAAACAACCTGATTTTTCAGTCGTAATATTACCTGTTGATTTTCCTGTTTTGCCTTCAAGAGTGGCTATTTCAGCCTGGAGTTCTGAAATTCTGTCATTAAAGTTAGTGGCTTTGCCTGTGTAAATCTGTCTTTGGTTTATTGAATAAAGCAGATTATTTGTAACATTATCAATATTTGCCAAATCGCCGTCATTGATACTGCGAATTTGTGAAATGATATTATTATTTATATTGTTGTTGATAGTATCAATACCTATGTTGCCGGCCGTGCTTGTTTTTTGAAGTGTCTGCAAATCGGAAAGCTGTTCCTGTAATGCGCTGATTTTTGACTGTGAAGCTGCATCATCATCATTTGCATACGATTTTGCAATTTCACCGCCGGCTTTTACCTCATCACCGTCATGCACTGTATATGAAAGCACACCCGAAGTATTATTCTGAATCATATTTTCATCACGGATAATAAATCCGTTTGAATAAATTTTATCCGTGACTGTTGTTTGAACAGCATTTTCAGTCGGATACATTTTAAAATTTGTACTTATCAGAAGATAGGCGGCATAAACAACTGCAAGAACTGATAACGCAATCATCAAAATTCGTCTGAAAAGCAATTTATCCATAAAGTAAGCCTCTTTCGATTACAGCCTTTGCATAACTGTATATTTCTTCAAATGAATTATATTCATCAATATAAATCCAATTAATCTCCGAATCCCGCTTAAACCAAGTAATTTGTCTTTTTGCATATCTGCGGGTTTCCATTTTCAATTTTTCAACACAATCATTCAGATTTTTATTTTCTTTAAAATAAGGAATCAATTCCTTGTATCCTATCGCCTTTATTGATGTATAGCTCAGGTCGGAATTAATAACCCGTTCAGCCTCCTCAAGCAAACCTTCTTCAAGCATAATATCTACACGCTTGTTTATTCTGTCATAAAGCACCTGTCTGTCAAGGCAATTAAGACCGATTTTTACAGTTATATACGGAGACGGTATTTTATGTGATTCTTCAATTTGTTGCGTAATAGTTTTTCCTGTTGTTTTGTAAAATTCAATGGCACGGATTATTCTTTTAAGATTTCTGCTTTCACGAAGTCTGTCTGCCGATTCAGGATCGAATTTTGCAAGCATTTCAAGCAACCTGTCTGTTCCATGTTCTTCGGCAATCTTGCGAAGTTCTAAGCAATATTCTTCATCCCGTTTATCATCACTGAAAGAAACATTGTTCAGAAGTGAATCAACATAAAGACCCGTTCCGCCGACAATAAACGGTAATTTGCCTCTTGAATGAATATCTGCTATACATTTTGAAGCATCAGTTACATATGACGCAACCGAATAGGTTTTATCAGGCGGAAGAAAGTCCATCATATGATGAGGAATTCCGTCCATCTCTTCTTTGGTAGGTTTGGCTGTTGCAATCTGCATTCCCGTATAAATCTGCATGGAATCGGCAGATACGATTTCACCGTTAAAACGCTTTGCAAGTTCAACCGAAAGTTTTGTTTTGCCTGATGCGGTAGGACCGACAATTGAAACCGTATTAATAGATTTTTCCAAAAAATCACACCCTGCCAAACTGTTTTTCAATTTCACCCTTTGTAAGAACAATGCAAATCGGTCTGCCGTGAGGACAATACTTGATTTCAGGATGTTCTTCAAGGTGTTTTACAATCCCTATAAGCTCCTCAGGCGTACTTTTATTGCCTGCCTTTATAGCTGAACGGCAAGCAACATTGCTGTAAAACCAATCCATTTTTTCGGTAAAGATATCGGTTTTACCCTGAGAAATGTAGCCCGACATCTCGGTAATGCAATCTTCAATTTCAACAGCCGGAATATACTGCGGAGAACTTCTTACAATAACCGTACTGTTACCGAAATCTTCAACTTCAAAGCCGCAATCGGAAAACATATCAAGATTATTAATTGCCGCATCATACTCGGTTTTTCCGAGAGGGACTGTAACAGGAGCAAGTAAAATCTGCCTGTAGTCAGCAGCCTTTTCGGCTTTGAGTTTTTCATAAATAATTCTCTCATGGGCGGCATGTTTGTCTATCAAAAGAATATCTTTATTGTTTTTTTCTGCAATGATATATGTATCGAAAGCCTCTCCGATATATTTGATGCTCGTCTGATTATCGTTTACAAGAACAGGTTCTTTTGATTTCTCAATAGATTCTTCCGAAACAATTACATTAACCTCTTTAGGGCTTACAATCGGATTTTTATCGGTAATACCTTCTGTATCAGTTTTTTCATCTTCGACAAGCGAAGTTGGCTGAAGAATTTCAGGCTTGAAAGTTGATTTTAACTTTTCTTCCTCTTTTGCCTTATTTATCGCCTGTTTGCTGAAAATATCAAACGGATTGGATATATCCGCAACTTTTATATCATCAATGGACTTTGTAACAGAACGAATAGCTGCCTCGCCAATCTTCTTATTATCATTAAATGCGACATCGGAAAACGGATTAAAATCATCGGATTTTTCGGATGTAGCAACAGGTTTTGTAACCTCTGTTTTTGAATTGTCAGGTATCGGTTTAGTATACTGTTTTTGTACAAAATCATTTTTAGAACTTTGCACAACAGGCTTGTTCAGAATGGCAGGTGCATTGTTAAACGGATTAAACTTATTTTGCACCTCATTAAAAGCCGTTTCCTTTTTAAATGACGCTTTTTTACGGCTGTCATACTTCATAAGTGAAGATTTTACCGCATGATAAATCGCATCAAAAACAGGTCTTTCATTTATAAATCTGACCTCAAGCTTTGAAGGATGAACATTGACATCAATAATTTCACACGGCAATTCGATATTAAGGACACACGACGGAAATTTTCCGACCATAATTGAACCCTTAAAAGCCTCCTCAAGTGCAACCATAGCCGTTCTGGTTTTGATGTACCTTCCGTTGATAAAAAAATTCTGCATATTACGATTTGGTCTTGAGTGTTCGGGTTTTGAAATATAGCCGTAAACCTTTATTGCATCAAGCTGATAATCAACCGGAATAAGTCCTTTTGCAAAATCTTTTCCAAAAACCGAATATATTGCAGAAATAAGTTTTCCGTCGCCGAATGTACGAAGAACCTGCTTTCCGTCTTTAATGTATGTAAATGCAATTTCGGGATGTGACAAAGCAGTTTTGTCGATTATATTTGAAACTGCGTTACCCTCCGAAACATCTTTTTTCAAAAATTTTGCACGAGCAGGAATGTTGTAGAACAAATCTCTGATAACAAATGTTGTGCCGACAGGACAACCTGCATCATCAAAGCTCTGTTCTTCACCGCCGTCAATTTCATATGAAGTTCCGATTTCCTCGTTTACATTTCTCGTAATAAGTTGAAGTCGTGACACTGCACAAATTGACGCAAGAGCCTCTCCTCTGAATCCGAGTGTAGAAATACTGTCCAGGTCAGATTCAACCTTAACCTTACTGGTTGCGTGTCTTAAAAACGCAACTTTGATATCGTCACGGTAAATACCGCAACCGTCATCGGTAACACGCATGAATGTTGTACCGCCGTTTTTTATCTCAACGGTGATATTTTTTGCGCCTGCGTCAATTGAATTTTCTACAAGTTCCTTTATAACCGACGCCGGTCTTTCAACAACCTCACCGGCGGCAATAAGTTCTGCAACATGCTTATCAAGTACATTGATTACACCCATTTGTGTCACCTCCTAATATTAAATCATACCTTTAAGTTCGTAAAGCAAGTTCATTGCTTCAATCGGGGTAAGAGTATTTATATCTGTATCTTTCAGCTTTTCAATCACGGGACTTTCAGCCGAACCGATAAGCGAAAGCTGCATATCGTCTGAATTATCCTGCTTTTGAATATTGGCATTCTCGTTTTTACATTTACCGTGTTCAAGGTCTTTTAAAATTTCCTTTGCTCTTGAAATTACAGACTGCGGAATGCCTGCAAGCTTTGCAACCTCAATACCGTAGCTGTCATCTGCTCCGCCGGGAACAATTCTTCGCAGAAAAGTAATGTCATCGCCACGCTTTTTAACTGCTATGTTATAGTTTTTTACACCGTCAAGGAGTTGTTCCATAACCGTGAGTTCGTGATAATGAGTTGCAAAAAGTGTTTTTGCACCGAGTTTTTTTCTGTCGGCACAAAATTCAAGTACAGCCCTTGCGATGCTCATACCGTCAAAGGTCGAAGTACCTCTGCCGATTTCGTCAAGAATAAGTAAGCTTTTTGAAGTTGCATTTTTAATGATATTGGCAACCTCGCTCATCTCAACCATAAAGGTTGACTGTCCAGATGCAAGATCATCAGACGCACCTACACGAGTAAAGATGCTGTCTACAATTCCGGAAGTAACTGATACTGCAGAAATTATAAATCCAAAACTGCCTATCTGTGCCATAAGAACAATAATGGCAATCTGTCGCATATAGGTTGACTTACCCGCCATATTGGGACCTGTAATAATTGCTACTCTGTCATTGGCAGAATCAAGGCTGACATCATTCGGAACAAACGGTGCATCCTTTAATAGAGCCTCAACAACCGGATGTCTCGAATCTTTAATTCTTATAGCGGTTGAAAGGTTTACGTCAGGTCTTATGTATCTGTTGTCAGCCGCAACATTTGCAAGTGATGTAATAACATCAAGATTAGCAATGGCTTTTGCGGTTTTCTGAATTCTTTCAAGATTATCCGAAACCGTCTTTCTGACATCATCAAAGAGGTTGTATTCAAGTGCAACCGATCTGTCTTTTGCACCGAGGATTCTGCCCTCTACATCTTTCAAATCCTGAGTAATATATCTTTCACAATTGGTGAGTGTCTGCTTTCTTATGTATGTTTCGGGTACCATGGATTTATACGAATTTGATACTTCAATATAATATCCGAATACCCTGTTATAACCGACTTTAAGCTTAGGAATTCCCGTTATATCACGCTGTTCAGCCTCAATACGGGCAAGAATTCCCTTTGAGTCATTCATATCGCCTGTCACGGAATCCAGCTCTTCGTTATAACCTCTCTTAATCATACCACCCTCACGGACTGTAAACGGGGGTTCTTCAACGATTGCAGAATCAATAAGAGAATGAATGTCCTCAAGCTTATCAATACTTTTATAAATATATTTAAGATAAACCGATTTACAATCAACGAGCAAATCCGAAATCTGCGGAAGATTCTGAATTGCTCCGCAGAGTGAACGCAAATCTCTTGCATTTGCAGAACCGTAAACGATTCTTGTCATAAGTCTTTCAATGTCAAATATACCCGAAAGTGTGTCTGTAACATCCATACGGAGCATATTATCGTTTACAAGCTCTTCAATCGCACTCTGACGGTTGTTAATTGAAGTTATATTAAGCAAAGGATGTTCAAGCCATGAACGCATAAGGCGTTTGCCCATTGCGGTTTTTGTCTTGTCAAGCACCCACAAAAGTGAACCCTTTTTATCCTTTGTCAGCATTGTTTGTGTGAGCTCAAGATTACGCTGTGTGTTGTAATCAAGGCTCATATATTGATTTTCTTTGTAGAACTCAATGTGATTTATTCTTTCAAGTCCCGTTTTCTGAGTATCACGAAGATATGAAAGCAATGCACCGAGAACGCATACAACAACAGATTTGTCAGATACGGTACTGTATTCATCCGCAAACTGTGATTTTACAACATCAGTACATACCGACTCGTCAAATTTTTCATCTTCGAGCATTTCAACTCCTGCCGAAAGTTTCGCTTTAATGAACTTAGGCAGCTCTTTCAGCTTTACAATGTCACCGCCAATAAGAATTTCACGGGGATTATAGCTTGTAAGCTGATTGGTAAGAACATTATAGCTGTCATTACCCCTGATTTCTGTAGCGTATAATTCTCCTGTGGAAATATCGCAAAAACAAAGTCCTATAGTTTTATTTTTAGAATACATACAGCAAATGTAGTTGTTTTTGCTCTCATCAAGCATACTCGATTCCATTACGGTACCGGGAGTAATTACTCGAATAATATCACGCTTTACAAGACCTTTTGCCTTTGCAGGATCTTCCGTCTGTTCGCAAATTGCAACCTTATAGCCCTTTGCAACAAGTCTTGCAATGTAACCCTCACAGCTGTGAAACGGAACTCCGCACATGGGAGCACGCTCGGCCTGTCCGCAATCTCTTCCTGTAAGAGTAAGTTCAAGCTCCTTTGATGCAAGCTTTGCATCATCGTAAAACATTTCGTAGAAATCTCCAAGTCGGAAGAACAAAATGCTGTCTTTGTTTTCTTCTTTAATTTTGAAATACTGTTGCATCATTGGAGATAACTCCGCCATTTGTTTCACTTCCTTAACAAAATTTAGAACCGTTTATCAGCCGCAACCGCCGCATGTAGCACAACTGCCTGAGCATGATGACTGGCTGTAATCAGCAGTTTCGGGATCTGCGCCCTCAGCAGACTGCTGAACAATTGCGAGAACTCTGTTTGCAACAACATCAAAAGCAGCCTTTGCATCATTGTAGGCAATCATATTCTCGTTTGACATAATCTGAGAATATGCCTCTCTCATCTCGGTATTAAGCTTAGAAAGCTTTTCCTGATCTCTCTCTTTTTTTGATGCTTCATTGTTTATTGACATTCTTTTAAGATTGAATTCACCGATAAGACGCTGAAGCTCCATATCTGCATCTGCATTCTTCTGAGCGTCCTGCAATTTTTTATATGAGTCTTCTTCCTGAATGAGTCTTCCGAGTTCCCTTGCTTTCTCAATGATATCCATAGTTTTAACCTCCGATTATTTTACAAGCTCACCCTTTAATATCCAGTTGCGAGCCTTTGTTATTTTTACATTTCTGAATGTTCCGATACAGTCCTTTGATCCTTCAAGCTCAACTATTATGTTACCGCTTGTACGACCGCACAATTCACCATTCTTATCGTTTTCACCTTCAATAAGTACCTTTTCGGTTTTGCCAACCATTGAAGAACAACGCTTTGCCGCAATTTCTTCCTGAACATCAAGAAGTTCACGGAACCATTTTGATTTTTCTTCAGCGGAAATCGGATCGTCCATTTTAGCCGCAGGAGTACCTACTCTCGGTGAGAAAATGAAGGTAAAGAGCGATGTAAACTCAACCTCACGGATAAGCGATAAAGTTTCTTTAAAATCTTCATATGTTTCACCCGGAAAACCTACAATGATATCACTTGTAAGTGAAAGACCGTCAATTTTCTCTTTAGCATAATTGATTATTTCAAGATATTTTCTGCGGTCATAGTGACGGTTCATTGCCTTAAGCACTCTGTCCGAACCGCATTGGAACGGAAGGTGAAGGTGCTTGCTTATATGGGTACCCGATGCAATTGTGTCAATAAGTTCCTTTGAACAATCCTTCGGGTGAGATGTCATAAAGCGAAGACAATAATCGCCGTCAATTGAATCGACCTCACGCAAAAGCTGTGAAAAGTTTACTTTCTCAGAAAGACCTTTTCCGTAGGAATTTACATTTTGACCGAGAAGGGTAATGTCTTTATAACCCGACTCAATCATATTTTTAGCCTCAGAAACAATAATATTCTTTTCACGACTGCGTTCTCTGCCTCTTACATAAGGCACAATGCAATATGTACAGAAGTTGTTGCAACCGTACATAATCGGTAACCAACCCTTGAAAGTGCCGTCACGCTTAACAGGAAATCCCTCATAAAGCTGATTATCGTCATTACCTCTTTCAAACACTCTTTTGCCGTCAAGAAGAGCGTTATACATAAGCTCAGGAAAATGGTGCAATGAATGAGTACCAAACACAAGTCCTACAAAAGGAAAGCTCTTGTAAATTTTATTGGCAACATGCTCCTGCTCCATCATACAACCGCACAAAGCAATAAGAATCTGCGGATGCTTTCGCTTTAGATTTTTTAATGCACCTACATTGCCGAACACTCTGTCCTCAGCATGTTCTCTTACGGCACAGGTATTGAAAAGTATGAAATCCGCATTGTCCGGTTCATCTGCAAACTCAAATCCCGACTGTTCAAGCATACCCTTAATTTTTTCACTATCAGCCACATTCTGCTGGCAGCCGTATGTTCTGATATACGCAACAGGCTTCTCTCCTCTTTTGCGGATATCCATAATTTCAGCTATTAAATTCATATACTCCGATTGTTTTTCGGAAATTTTCTGACTGTCAGGCAAAGAAATGCCTCCTAACCCATTGTATTAACTGTTAGATTATAACACAAGATATACGGTTTTTCAATGTTTTTCACAGGTTTTTCAAAATTTACTTCTTATAAGTTTGAAACAGAGAACCGTATCCGGACGGTATATTACCCACTATTACGGATTGTGCAATTTCAAAATCGGTAGTAAATGTTATTTTGCCTGAATAATCAAGCGAGGTTGTCATTATTTTTGAGGTGAGCAAAAGCTTTATATGGTGGATTGTCTGATTTATTCCCGCTTGTTCAAATGTACTTATAACTTCCGAGGAAAAGCTTCCTGTAAGATTGAAATTTACGGGAATGCAAGGTCCGACATTTGAGAGTATTGAAATATTCGTAAATGAACCGAGAGGTATTTCAATTTCATTGTCATATACCTTAGCTATTTCCTTTTGTACGGCTTTCGTGATGTCGGCTTTAATTCTGTTGATTTTGAATGAATCCGTTTCGATGGACTGCACATTTCCGTTTTTATCACAATTAATCTTTGCAATATCACTGTAAGAATAATTAAGCTTGTCAAGTGTATTATTCACTGCATCGCAGACAGAATTTACAGACAATATTTCAGCCTGAATTCTTATGTACTCCGGTCTGAAATCTGACAAATGCACCTCGCAGAAAACAGTAACACCGATAATCAGTAAAACCACAGAAAGAAGTATTTTCTTTAAAAGAACAAATTTTCTTTTACACCTTTTTCTGTACAACATAAAAACACCCCTCGTATATACTATACGAAGGGTGTTTGTTTTGTTAATTATTCTTCTGTGTCCGAACAACCGTCGCATGATGCACAATCAGCATCACACTCGTCATCTTCCTCATTGCTGAAAAGCTCTGAAAAATCAAACTCAAGGTTCTCACCGCAGTTAGGACACTCGATTTCGCCTTCAAGAAGGACATCTTCGGAAACATTAAGCTTCTGACCGCATGAATCACAAGTTACCTCATAAAAAGGATTCTCTTCATCATCAAAATCGTAATCGTCATCTTCATCGTCATAATCTTCAATGTCATAGTCCTCGTCATCGTAAACATCAGACTCAACATCAGCAAGATCCTGATCAATTTCGTCAACCTGAGCACTTAACTCATCGTAAAGTTCTTCCATGTCAGATACTTCAAAAGCCATATCATCAAGAAGATCAACGATTGCATTAAGAACCTTTACTTCAGGTTTTGACTCATCAAGCTCAAGACCGTCGCAAAGACCGCGAATGTAAGAAATTTTTTCAGTAAGATTCATAACTGATTCTCCCGCAGAAATTATGCTCTGCCCATATATTCGCCTGTTCTTGTGTCGATCTGAATAACTTCGCCCTCATCAATAAAGAGAGGAACTTTAATTTCAGCACCTGTTTCAAGAGTTGCAGGCTTTGTAGCGTTGGTTGCTGTGTCACCCTTAAAGCCGGGATCTGTCTTTGTAACCTTAAGTTCAACAAAGTTCGGAGGCTCAATGCCAAATACATTGCCCTTGTAAGAAAGAACCTTGCACACCATATTTTCCTTAACAAACTTAAAGTTGTCGCCGAGAACGCTCTTGTTAATCGGAATCTGCTCCCATGTTTCTGTATCCATGAAGTAGTAAAGATCGCCGTCTGAATAGCTGTATTCCATATCCTTTCTGTCAATGAAAGCTGTGGGATACTTATCGTTCGGGTTGAAAGTTTTTTCAACTACTGCGCCTGTAATAACATTTCTGATTTTAGTTCTTACAAATGCAGCACCCTTACCGGGCTTTACATGCTGGAATTCAATGATTGATACAACCTGACCGTCCATTTCAAATGTAACGCCGTTTCTGAAATCACCTGCTGATATCATTAGTAATACCTCCTAATTATCTTTCATACGGAAATACGGTAATGTATGCCGTAATATAACAATTTACATTATACATAACAATGACAAAAAATGCAAGACTTTTATTACACAATAATGAGTTCTTTAGGGAGTGAAACAAAGTTTTTGTGCCCTGTATCAGTCACGCAAAGCATATCTTCAATGCGAACACCGAATTTACCCGGCAGATATATTCCCGGTTCATCGGTTATTATCATACCTTTTTTCAGGATTGTTTCGCTTCTCGGAGATACAACGGGAGATTCGTGGATATCAAGTCCTACACCGTGACCGGTTGCATGACCGAAATATTTTCCGTAACCGTTTTCCGAGATTATATCTCTTGCAATTTTATCGACATCAGAACATTTTGCTCCGGGTTTTACGCTGTCGAGTACAGCAAGCTGAGCTTTTAATACGATGTCATAAACCTTTTTCATTTCTTCATCAGCCGACTTGATTGCTACCGTACGTGTAGTATCACTGTGATAGCCATCAAAAATTGAGCCGATATCAAAAGTAAAGAAATCTCCCTCACTGACAATATCATCTGACGGAACTCCGTGAGGCAATGAAGTCTTTTTGCCTGTAATCGTGATGAGATCAAATGAAACACCTTCACCGCCGTTAAGCTTTATGAGATGTTCAAGCTCAAGTGCAACCCTGCGTTCGCTGACACCGGGTTTTAGGTAATTCAACACCTCAAGATATGACTTTTCGGTTATCTCCTGTGCTTTAGCTATTTTTTTAATTTCTGATTCATCCTTGATACATCTGATTTCTTCAATCTTATGATCAAGACTGCCGTCACAAACGCACTCAATATTATCTTCCGAAAAAGCCTTTTTAAAACGATTATATTTTTCAACCGTAATATCGGATGCCTCAAAAAATACATTCACAACAGAATTGTTCTTTAATTCGCTTATAAGGTCTTTAAACAACTTAGTAAAACAAACAACCCTGCATCCGCTTGATTTTTTTAAAGCAGCCTCATAATATCTGAAATCAACAAAAAGGACAGTTTCATTTTCAGTCACAAGCAAATAACCTTCGCTGTGAAAGAATCCGCAAAATAGCCGATATTCTTCTCATTAGTCAACAAAACAGCCTGACTGTTACTGTCAAGAACCGTCTTTAAATTTTCAAGTCTTTGCTCAAATAAAGAGTTTTGCATTACATCAAGTCCCTTAATGCATTGATTGCGAGAAAGTAACTGTTTTTGCCAAAACCTGCAATCTGACCGACGCAAACAGGTGCGATTACAGATGTATGTCTGAACT
>ENA-OOQX01000506-OOQX01000506.1-human-gut-metagenome-genome-assembly--contig:-NODE-506-length-14652-cov-2.650613_pt1 | contig 14652 bp, 15 predicted proteins | sample MGYA00241267_ERZ501173 | MGnify/ENA primary metagenome ERZ501173 (study PRJEB25962, sample SAMEA2042500) | human gut metagenome | biome: human gut; feature: human-associated habitat; material: faeces... | reverse complement strand
GAGCGGGAAGATACCCAAAAGCAAGCTGATCCGAAAGCTGGAGGCTGGCGACAGAAGCATTTATCGGGAGTATATCGCCTTCTGCAACTACAAGGGGAAACGGCACGCCATGCTGCTCAAACGGAGAAAGGCGGAGTTTGCGCTGCTCTATATTCCGTAATCAAGCACGTTCCTTGCATTTTCATACAAGGAACGTGCATTCATTCTTTTTTAATTTGGCTATTCGCTTAAAAATGACTACCTTCGCAAACCAATTAAATATCATTATCAATAAATGAATAGAGGCTCTGAATGGCGAATTTGGGATTTACATGTTCATACTCCATTTTCGCTTGAACATAACTACAAATGCAATCCCGGAGAAGATGTTTGGGATAAATATATTGATGCCTTAGAACACCTTCCTACTGATATAAAAGTTTTGGGAATTAATGACTATCTTTTTATTGATGGTTATCGTAAAGTACTTGAGTATAGAGAACAAGGCAGATTGCAAAATATTGAATTAGTTTTACCGGTTGTTGAATTTAGGTTGGCAAAATTTTGTGGTAATGAAAAATTCAAAAGAATAAATTATCATATTATCTTCTCTAATGAATTAACTCCAGATCAGATTCAACAGCAATTTCTTAATGCCCTTACCGCACATTATACTTTAAGTCCTGATTGTAATCAGCAATGGGGTGGCGTTGTCACAAAAGAAAGTTTAGAAGAATTAGGTAATAAGATAATAAATTCAGTACCAGAAGAAAAAAGGAGTCAGTATTCATCACCTTTAAAAGAGGGATTCAATAACTTGAATCTTGAACTTTCAGTAATAATGAATCCGTTAAATAATGCTAATCATATATTTGATGGTAAGTTTATTACAGCGATAGGTAAAACGGAATGGGATGATTTTAAATGGGATGATAATTCTATTGCCGAGAAAAAAAGTATAATTAATGGTGCTGATGTCGTTTTTACGGCGGCACAGGACATTGATAAATACAACAAATCCAAGAAAAAATTGCATGAACAAAAGGTTAATGAATTATTATTGGATTGTAGCGATGCACACTGTTTCTCTGATAATATTGCAATTAAAGATAGATTAGGAAATTGCAAGACATGGATAAAAGCAGATACAACATTTGAAGGTTTAAAACAGATATTGTTTGAGCCGGAAGATCGAGTTCGTGTTCAATCAACAAAGCCTGATGAAAAAAACATATATCAAGTTATTGATAGTGTAACTTTAGATGAAGAAGGTTTTTGGCATGGGACAATCCTTCTTAATCCGAATTTAAACACCATCGTAGGAGGACGTTCTACCGGTAAATCTTCTTTACTTAAAGCTATTGCTGCAAAACATGGGAATAAAGAAGTTGATAAAGATGATTTCATAAGACAACATTTGGATGGTATTACTATTCGTTGGCAAGATGGGAATGATCAACTTGGTCGAGAGATTGAATATTTCCGTCAGAGCTATATGCATGATATTGCATTCGATTCCGATAAGACAAATAAAATTGTGGAGAATATAATACAATCTAAAGACGAAACGGGTGTATTAAGGAAGTATTATGAACATTTGACGGATTTATCTAAGGCTATTTCAGAAGGAGTATTTTCAGTTTTCCAAATGCAGAAAGAAATAAACTCTTTAAAAAAGTCTTTATCTGAAAAAGGAAAAAGGGAAGGTGTCAATCAACAATTAAGTTTATTAAAAGCAAAAGTTGCTGATTTGCAAAAAGGTGCAGAATTAACTCCCGAAGAAAGATTGGCATTAGATGCATCAATAAAACAAGTTCAAGAGAAGAAAAAATTGATTGCATATGCAGAACAAGATTTATTAATATTTGAAAAAATACTAATATCCACTCCATTTGATGCTTCGTATGAGGAAAAATGTCAATTTGGGGGTATGCAGTTCGGCTTAAATCAATCTGAAACATATAGATTATTTAATGAACTGAGAATCAAGACTGAAACAGAATGGAATAAAATAATCACCCAGCTTAAAAATAATACAATAAAAGCGAAAGAACAATTATCATCTGAAATACAAACTATCATAAGCTCAGAAATTTATAAAAAAGGAATCCGCATATTTGAGGAAAATAAAGAACTCAAAGATTTAAATACTAAAATCCAAGAAGAAGAAAAGACTCTTGCTGCTATTGATATGATGCAGAGTAAAATTGATAAAATTTTACAACAACAAAACAACTCAATTTTACAAATAATCAATGCTCATTGTTCTTTTAAGAAAAGTGCAAACCAAGTTTCAGAACAACTGTCAATTTCGTATGACGGTCTTGATATTCATATAGATATTAATTTCCATAAAAAGGATTTACAGGATTTTTTGGAAACCAGGCTTAATCAAAGAGGGTATGAACGACAAGGATATTTGCAAGAGTTGCTAAATAATTATGATGATAATAATGAAAGCAATAGCAACGCCTTTTTGAAAGACTTGCTAACAGGTGATGTTCTGTTAAAGAATGGATATGATGCACAAAATGTTGCTGTAGAATTTTTATCACGGAACTGGTATAGCCTTAATTATGGCATAACGTATCAGGCTGATACTTTCGCCAATATGTCAGAAGGGAAGCAAGCTTTTGTTATTTTGAAATTACTTTTAGATTTTAGCGACAAAAGATGTCCGATACTTATAGATCAACCTGAAGATAGTTTAGACAATCGTGCCATATATAACGAATTGGTAGCATATATTAAACGCAAAAAACGAGAGCGTCAGATAATATTGGTAACACACAATTCAAATGTTGTAGTTAGTGCAGATGCAGAGAATGTAATTGTTGCCAATCAAAATGGTACTGATTCCCCAAATTGGGGCGGTTTTAAATTTCAATATATTCATGGAGCATTAGAGAACACTAAATGCAAAGATAAAACAGATTCACAAATATTATCTTCTCAAGGAATACGAGAACATATTTGTGATATTTTGGAAGGTGGACGCGAAGCCTTTAAAAAGCGTGAACAAAAATACGGATTTAGGAGGTGAGTGCAATCAAGATATATGTATACTCTTCCATATAAACTCCGATGAAGTTGCGGCTTCATCGGAGTTTCCGTTTTCATACATTCGAGATTATTCTTTGCCAACGCCATTTCTGCAATATTCTATAATACCGGGTGAAAATCCCATGTCACCGATTGCGATATGCTGGATATACTCCACATATTCCTGACCTTGAAAATTACTGCTCGTGAGGTTTCTGAAAATCATTTTCATGCCTATTCCGTCATCACTATACAAGATGATTTCTCCGTTCTGTCTGATTGCTTCCATGATAAAAAATTGTTTTTGTGAATACTATCGAAGATTGGGACAAAGGTTTCTTTGCTACTTTCTTTGTCCGCCATCATGCTCACTGAAAGAAAGTAGGCGGCTTTCGCCGCCCCTCGCTCAAAAACGGGTGTAAAGCCCCGTCACCATCGTGAACATTTCCTCCAGCATATCGCAATATATCCCCTCGTGCGATTCAATGTCCTTCGTCTTACACTCGAATGTCTTTTTGCTGAACGTCCTGCGGTAGAAACGCATATTGTAGAGGTCTGCCCCTGCATCATAGATGATGTCAAGACGGTTGGCACTCGTCTTGTTCCTCGCAAGGCTCATGCGTAAGCCGTTGCCCATGTCTATGAAGTCTTTGCTTCCCGTCATGGCGGCAAAGCGTCTGCCACCTATCTGTTCCAAAATTGTCTTTGCTATCATATTCATTCTTCTTTGGGTGTTATGTTTAGGCGGTGCGGACACCGCCTAAACGCTCAATATTCTGTTTTCTCGGCTATTGGTGTGTTCCGTTCCAACCATGTTTTCACACACTCCATATTGTACTCGCTCGTTATGACTGCCGTATGGCTGTCAATGGCGGTGAAACGGCTGCTCTCATAGTCCTCTACCCATCCTTTAAGCGTATCCACTCCCCACGCTTCGGCATCGTCAAAGATGCCGTCCAATTCCGCGATAGGTTTGCTGAACTTTACTATCAGCGTTTGGTAGCCTGCTGCGTTCATTGCTTGCCCTCCTTTCCTTCCTTTGCCGTCAGCCACTTGTCCCGTGTGGCTCGGCACTCCTCCAACGTGGGTTTGACACAAGAGAACAATTCTCCGTCCGTGTGGCGGTAGTCGTACTGCACAAGTGTCCGCTTGCGCCTGCCGATACCCGTTTGGAATTTCTCGTACTTCTCCGTACCTGCCTCTGTGCAGGTGCTTACTCCGTTGATGGTCATTCGTGTACTCATAATCGTTGTTTTTAGAAGGTTAGAAATGTACTGACAACACTCTGTTTTGCATCACCATTTCGGGGTTACTCGTGTAACGTTGGTGCAGGTAGAAATGGTGTGAGCCGAAGCCGTAATGAAAATACTTGTCAAGTTCGTTCTTTTCGGCGAAGTCCTTTACACTTGCCCTTAACTGCTCCTCACTCTGACAAAAAGTGAGGAGGTTCATAAACTCAAGGAATATCGTGGGGATTTTATCGTCCCACAAGCAAACCATGCTTTCAAATCTTACTTCCATATTATTCTGTATTATAGGTTGATATTATGCTGCGTTCATACGCTGACGGATAAGTTCGGTATTGTCCTCCACAAGCCGGATGATGCGGTCGTGGTACTCGGTATTGGAATTGCATACCCCTCTGCTCTGTACCACTTTCAGCGTTTTCAGTGACACTTCTATCGTTTCAATCCGTTTGCCGTCAATGGTGGCGGATAGGATAAGGGAGTTTGCCTTGTTGTGATAACCGCCCACACAATGGTGCATTATCCGTCCTTCCTCCACCATTTCCTCCACGCTCTCTATGACCTTGATGCAGATAAGGCTGTCGGAGAACACAAGTCCGAAGAAGATGCCTTTGGCTTTCAGATAGTTCTTCTCGTCCTCAATTGCCTTTTGCCGTTGCTGTTCCGTCCGCTCACGCTCCCTTTGCAGGTTGCGTTTTCTCACCAACTTGTCGTGTTCCGCTTTGAGGTCGGCAGGGCAGACGTATTTCGGGCTGTTCGTGTCCTTACCCAAATGACGCAGGAGGTCTATGGTGTCGCACCATACGGAGCCGTCCGAAATGGTGTAGCCGTTACGGATGCAAATCTTGACGGATGCCCAATATCGCCCCATATCAAAGGAACTACGGATATAGTGGCGCAACATGGCGTATTGCCCTGCTTTCAAGAGTGTTTCGGCTCGGCTGTCAGAAAGGATAGCCGTGAAAAGTTCATACGGCAGTGTGTTGTGATAGTCCCCGTTGAAGCCGTTGCGTTTCAATTCGGGGATGAAACGCTGTCGGGGATAGGTACACATAGGTGCTATATCGTATGCGTGAAGTCTGTTGTTCTTGCGTACCTCCATGTCGCTGTATTCAGACCATTGGTCGTAATACAACATTGACATACCACGCAGTCGGGCAACGGTCGTTGTCTTTCCATCGGGTGAAATCCACCTCTGCACCACTTCATAAATGGAATACTCGGCTGCTTGCCCTGCCTTGTATCGGGACTTGACGAAGAAGAAGCGTATCACTTGGTATTGCTTGCTGGTGGTGACGATGGAGAAGTACTCATTCTCGCTGAGAACGCTCTTTCGGGTGCGCAACGCTTCCAACTGCATACCGCAATGGGGGCAGGTACATCCGCAAAGGGTGTCCGCAAGGTCGTGGTCGCTCTTCCACGAATGTCCGCACTCAGTGCAGATGTTCGTGCCGTCCGCTCTCTTGATTGCGTAATGCTTGAAGCAATGAAGGAAAGCGTATGCCTTTTGCGTGGCGGTCAATCTCGGTAGTCGCTTGCTCAGATGTGCGACTTCCTGCTGTATGCGTGTTCTCGGTTTCATAAGCCTAAATCAAATAATGAGGGTTGTTGTACTTCTTGGGTGGTCGCTTTGGTGGCGGTTCTCGGCTTGTTGCGGTTCTGCAACTTGCGGACTTCCTCGTCTTGGTATTGTCGGATAGCGTTCTGCCGTGCCTCCGCCTTTTCCTCTGCGGTGAGTTCCACCACATGGTTCACGGCTATCTGACACTGGATAGGCTTGCCCACCTCTATCTCGTTCTCGTCATAGTAGTGTACGGCTTGTCCGTATATCTCCCCGTCCGTGAAGCCGTTGCAACCGCTTTTCTGCACATAGTTCAGAATGTAGGTCACGCAATCGTCTATGTTTTTGGCAGGGTTGCGGTAGTTCTTGGCAAAGAGCACATCTTCCGCTGCACGTTGCTCCAAATACATCTGTATCGTTCTCTTGAAATGGTCTGTCGTTTTCATATCGCTATCGGTAAGATTAAAGGGTGAATAACCAAAGGATGAAGCCGAAGAAGGCGATAGTGGAAAAGATTGCCACGATTATGCCTATCGCCACTCGGAACATTCCGTTTACTATCTCTCTGACGATACCCCAAAGGACTGTTGCTAAGTCTGGTTCTCTGATGAGTGGTCTTCAGGGTAAGATGGCTGGTGTGCAGATTTCTGGTGGTGGTGTTACAGGTACCTCTCAGAAAGTCGTAATTCGTTGCCCGTGTACGCGCATTTGACAATGTGCGGGCGGTCAGCGCGGGACGTGGGATACAGCGGCGCATCCTTGTCGGTTAGGTCGGGCTGGATGAACAAGCCCAAATCTTCCCAGTTACACAAGTCGGTGGAACGGTAGGCGCGCATTCCCCATGTCCAGACCGGGCATTTGCCGTCGGTGTGATCCTTGTTTTCGCCATACCAGTAGTAGACGCCGTCGTCGTAATACAGCGCGCCGCCGTGGGCTTGGATGCGGCGACCATTGGTGTCGCGCCAGACCTTGCCGGGGTAGATGGCGTCGCGGGGCGGTTCCGGCACGATCTCGGCCCCGTCGGGGGTCAGCGGCGTGTCGGACATTTCCGGCTCGGCACTGTACAGTTCGAGCGCACACAGGGCTGCGTCCAGCGCGTCGGCAGCTTCGGCAGGGATGGCTCCGCCCGAAAATTGTATGATTTTACGAACGGAGAAGCCCAGCGTTGCGGGCTGCTTTTCTGTCATCGTGCGCATACCGGGCAGGAATTTGTCAAACACTGCGCGGCTTTCTTCATAGGTAAAAATCTCTTTCAATGAGCTATCAAGTGAAAGCGCAACCTTCTTCATGGTTCATCCCTCTTTCTTGATTTTGTTCAATGCGGCGTTCAGCTGTTGGATCATGGCGGGCGGCAAGGCTGTGCGGTGTTGCCTTAACAATTAAATGTATAGTGACCGCTGCCGACCGTATGCTGTGTGCCATCCGGCAAAATGATTCTGGCGGTGGTATTACAGGGAATGTCGGCGGTTAAGATGAATTGTCCGCCTTCACGTTTCCAAGACACATATACGGTTCCATTCTCCGTTTCAAAGCTACGCTTGGCCCACGTCAAGCTTTTGTCCGGCTGAGGATGAATCATAAGCCGCCGATAGCCTGTATCCTCTTGGTCTACGCCGCCGATGGTGCGGAAAATCCAATCGTCTACCGTGCCGTAGGTATAATGGTTGAAGCTCTCTTTTTTAGGCGTTCCATCGGGCTGATACATCTCCCAGCTTTCCCAAATTGTAGTGGCACCGCGCTTTACCTGTGCCAGCCACGACGGAGACTCTGTCTGGTACAAAAGCGTATAGGCGAGTTCGCGCTGCCCGCCGATGCAGAGCGCATCCAGCAAATAGGGCGTGGGCAAAAATCCTGTGTCAAGGCGGTCGCCGTTTGCGTGAATGATTTCTGCCAGTTTTGTACCAAATTTGTCCACCCATGCATCCGGCACAAGCCCAAAGACCAACATCAGCACATAGGCACCCTGCCGTTCATACCTTAAAACACCGTCTGCCGTAATAAGTGCTGCCCGGATCGCGTGTTTCATCTTGTCGGCTTCTTCCTGATACCGAACAGCATCCTCTTCGCGCCCAAAACCGGCGGCAGCCTGTGCCATTTTGTGGACGGCCAGCCAGCCGAAAATCGGCGTTGTGTAGGCAGAAGTTATAGCCATTGTGGTGAATAACTGCTCTTGAGGTGCTCCGGCAAGGCTGGGCACCAGCCACTCACCAAACTGGAATCCGGTGTCCCACAGATGTTCTTCCACTTCATCGGGCAGGGTGCTGTTCGGTGCGTGAATACGGGCACGGCTGATAACATAGTCGCACCAGCCCTTCATGCTGTCATACTGCTTTTCAAGGATGCAGGTATTGCCGGTGACTTCGTACATGGCCATCGGCACCGTCACGGCAGCATCACCCCAACCGGCACTGCACACGGGACCGCCGCATCCGGTTTGCTCCCCCATCTGAATGCCGGCATAGTGGTAGATAGACACATCCGGAACCGTAAAGGGAATCGAGCCGTTTTCGCGCTGGTCCACACACAGGGATTGCAGCCACTGGGTCAGAAACGGCGTGACATCCTCATTCAGCAAGGCGGTTTTGGCATACAATGAGATATCGCCGGTCCATCCCGCCTTTTCGCGTTGGGGACAGTCGGTGGGAATGGACAGCATATTCGCACACTGGCTCCAGCGAGTGTTTTGGTATAAGCGGTTTAAATCTGCATTGGAACATTCAAAGGTTCCAGCATTTGTTTTTTCGGTAGAAAGAACGACAGCCACAAATTGCTCGGCAATCGGATTTTCCACCCCGCTGACACGCAGATAACGGAATCCGTGAAAAGTGAACCGCGCCTCAAATGTTTGCGGTGTACCATCGGAAATGAACACGTCTTTTTGCTCGGTTACGCCCATTGCACTGTCGATGTTGTTGAAATAGTTTCCCTTTGCGTCAACTGCTTCAAAATGTTCTAACGTCACTGCTGCACCTGTCGGCAAATCCACAGTCACACGGGCGCGACCTGCGACGACCTGTCCAAAATCTACGATCGTCTCGCCCTTGGGGCTGGTATAAACACACTGTGCGGGCAATTCTTTTACGCAGATCACCGGGTCGTCAAACTGCGGGTATAAAACAGAATCGCTCTGCTTTGTATCTTTGACAGCGGGCAGCCAGTCAGCAGCAGTAAAACCGGGCATATCCCAGCCGGGCAAAGCCAGACGCGCGTCATAGAGTTCTCCATCAAAAATATCCGAGGCACGCACAGCGCTCTCGTGTGTCAGCACGCCTTCGTCGGAGCAAATACGGGTGTGTGTGCCATCGGCATTTTCAATTTCAAGTTGGAACAACACCGTATGGTCGGGCTGCAAGCCATCGATGGGCGGCTGCGTCTGCGGGCAGCAATACCAGCCGTCGCCGACTTCCATGCCCAGTACATTTTCGCCGATATGCAAAAGTGCCGTTAAATCGTAAGTCTGAAAGCACAACAAACCCTTGTAAGATGTGTGTTCCGGGGCAAACTCCCGCATATCGGGGCGTTTTCCGTTTACGGTCAGGCGGTAAACTCCAAGGCAGGTGGCATATAGCCGCGCACGGCGGGGTGCAGCGCTAAGAGTAAACGCGCGACGAAACAGCGTGGCCGGCGGCTGTGTGCCGAACCCTTTTTTGCGCTGCACATAGGCGCGGGGTGTGCGCATCCAATCGGCTTTCCATTCCTTGGAAGACAGCGAGGTTTCAAAGCTGCTTTCGGCGGTGGTGTTTTCGCCATGATTATCCCATACAGTCACTGCCCAGCGGTAGAATGTTTGCGGTTGCAGAAGATCGGGACCGCAAACAAAAGCGTTGCATGCTGTTTCCACCCGCCCACTGTCGAAGCAAACCGTATCGTCTGCATAGATCCGTAAGCGATATGCGGCTTGCATTGTGTTCGGCTTTTCACTTTTCAGTTTCCAACCAAAATAGGGCTGCTCGTCAGAGTTGATGCCGAGAGGGTTCGCACGATGATTCACGGAAAGGGCATAGAGATTCATAGGAAGCACCCATCTTTCTGTATTGTATACCCTACAGTATAAAGTGCTGCTTCCGCGCAGAAAACAAAATAAATGGCGTTTACGTATACTAATTCGACTTTCTTTGGTAAAAAAGCCAAACAAAATACGCAAACGCCATTTTTTTGGCAATACTGCATAATTCTAAGCGCCGAAGCGCTGCTTGAGCCGTAAGGCGGGAATTGTGCGGTGCTGCATTTATTCTCTGTTTGCTTTTACATCGAGGCGGAAAGGATGTGTGTCAATTTTTCCTCGTCCTGCGGAAACTGGCAGACGATTTTTCCCTTTCTCAGCAGTTCCTCATTCCCGGCTAACGCGGCGAACAGATATTTGGACAGGGTGGATTTCAGATTCAGCTTGTCGCCTTCCCGGGTACAAAACAGTACCTCCCCACGGCATTGCTGTACCGCCTCCAGAAAAGAGGCAAAATCTGTATGGCTGGTCAAGGTCATGGTTTGTTTCCTCCGTTATTGCGGTACTCCGTGGGGCTGCATCCTATTACCTTGCGGAATACGGCGGTAAAATAGCTGCGGGAACTGTAATGCAGTTCCTCACTGATTTGCTGCAGCGTTTTGTCTGTTCCTGTTAATTGAACACAGGCGTATTGTATTTTGGCGTGATTGATGTAATCTGTCATCCGCTGTCCCGTCTCGCGGTAAAATTTCTTTGTCAGATAGTAGGAAGTGTAACCCACCGCAGCGGCTATGTCATCCAGCAAAATGTCATCGGTCAGATGGCTATGCACATAGGCACAAATCTCCTGAACAGCATCGGATAGAGCCGGATTCATGCGGCAGTCATGGACGCGGTGAACGAAGTCCGATACCATTGCGCTGTTGACTTCAATCAGCCCTACGTCGGTACATTGTTCAATAGCACGGATGTACTGCACCTCCAACTGTTTTGCAATGCGGGGGGAAAGCCCGCCCTCCATGGCAGCACGGGCACAAAGCGCCGTGAAAATAATCGCGGTATCTTTGTTTTCCCTCAGGGGATTGCCCAAATTATAGGCATCTTTATCAGCAAAACGTTCCATGCCTTTACGATTATCCGGATAGTAAATGTCTCCCTCGCGGATTCGCTGCATGATTTGTGCTTCCACCACGCGGGCACGGTCCGGATCCCAAGGGTAGGGGGACTCTTCCTTATCGGGAATTATGTTGCTTCGATTTTGCAGACGGATACTCCCTACATCCAGAGTTTCCTCATAGAGAACCCAGTGCAGCATTTTGATATATTGATGCAGCGTAGATAAAGGCAAAATCGGAACCTGTTCCAATTTTTCCATAATGGTTGCGGTCAAGGACACCGACAGATTCATACCGCGCAAGCAATTTTGAAGAGTCTGCCAAGAAGCTGCGGCATCAAACACGGGCCCCAATATTACCAGATAGCTGGCATCATCGCCGTGCCATACGCACTCAGCGACCCAAAGCATACCGATAGGGTCGCTCATCAAAATGGGCGCATGGCTTTCGGGACCATGAGCAATAGCATAGTCGAGGCACTGCCCTAAATCCAGAAATAAACGGAACTCCTTCTCAGCCGGGCAGGTGCAGGTGTACAGCTGTTTTTTCATCCCAAAGCACCATAAGCTCAGTCCGCAAGCGCTGTTCGCCATGCGGGCAAACAAATTGAGCCGTTCTTCGGCGATAGTGAAGACATGGTCCACTGCGAGACCTCCTTTTGCATTTCTACTACTGGTATTATAGCAGAACGCAGCCACATTAGAAATAGCTATTTAGCGTTTGCAGAAGATAATTGGCGTTTTCCGGCAAACGAAGCCAAATATATTTCTCTTACGCCAATTTTTGCCTGTTAAGATGACGAATCCTCTGATACAATAAGACCACAATCGATTGACATGGTAAGCTTCTACCACACAAGTTGAAGGAGAAATCATTATGACAAAAGAAGAAAAGCTGGCGCGCAAGCAGCAGCGCAAGGCCGAAAAAGTCGGTTTGGGCAAGCTGCTTTTGTGGAACTCCAGTTCCTGTTCTGTAGCATTGTCCACACTGATGCTTGGCTATGCCACGTTCTATTGTACCGATGTACTGCAGCTTGCCCCTGCTCTGGTGGGCACACTGTTCATGGTCAGCAAAATTTTTGACAGCTTTACCGATGTAGTTGCGGGCTTTATTGTCGACCGCACGCAAACCCGCTGGGGCAAGGGTCGCCCGTATGAGATTTTTATGCTGTTCCTGTGGCTGTCCACATGTCTGCTGTTCAGCTGCCCGACGAGCTTTGCTACCGCGGCCAAGTGCGTCTGGATCTTCTGCATGTACACCTTTATGAACTCCATCTGCGTTACGTTCCTGAACGCCAACAATGTTGTGTACATGGTTCGCGCCTTTGAAAACAAGGAACAGCAGTCTAAAATCGTTGGTTACGGCAGTATTTTTACGATGGCCGGTGCCATGGTATTTAATGTCCTGTTCCCCACGGCAATGGCAAAGGTCGGAACCGATGCCGTCGGCTGGAGCCGTCTGGTCGGTATGATCGCTATCCCGTTGACCGCAATCGGTATGCTGCGCATCCTTACCATTCCTGAAAAATTCACCCCCGTCTCTGAGAAAAATGGCGAACAGACACATCTTAAAGACCTGCTGCCTCTGCTGAAGGAAAGCCGCCCGGTTCTTATTATCTGCATGGTTCGTTTTGTACAGAACATTGCCACGGGCTTGGGTGTCGGCACTTACTACTGGCAGTACATCATCGGAAACCTTGGAATGATGGGCGTTGCCTCGGTGACCACGATTCTGGTATTGCCGCTGGCTTTTGCCCTGCCCGTACTGCGCAAAAAATTTGGTATGGCTGGTATGTCTGTCATCGGTATTTTGGTAGGCTGCATCGGCTACCTTGCAACGTTCTTTGCAGGCGGCAACATGGTATTCTTTATTGTGGCGGCTCTGCTCGTTTCTGCCGGTGCCGTGCCGCTGAATATGATGTTCAATATGTTTATTGCCGATGTAGCTGACTACAACGAATGGAAAGGCCTTAAGCGTATGGAAGGCACGATGGGCAGCTTGACCGGTCTTGCCGGCAAGATTGGCAGTGCATTTGGTGGCTTCCTGATGGGCGTTTTGATGAGCGCTTCCGGCTATGTCGGTGGTGCGGATGTGCAGGTCGATTCTGCCATTATGATGATTCGTGTACTTGCATCCGTTGCTCCGCTGGCTCTCATGCTTGTTGTTGCTGCGATTCTGCGCTTCTACACCGTAGATAAGCAGATGCCCCAAATCAAACAGGATCTTGAGGCTCGTGCCGCTGCGACCACGGAAGCAGCCGCCGAATAATACACTATTTTTGCGGGCAGGGAATCTTCTCTGCCCGCTTTTTAGAAGGGAATATGAGTAATGTACGATGCATTTTATCCCGGTCAAGTGTGGCTGGATACAAATGGGAACCGCATTCAAGCACATGGCGGCTCACTGATTTATCTCGATGGTGTGTACTACTGGTACGGCGAAAACAAGGAAAAAACGGACAAGGCTGCGGGCATCTGGCACTGGGGCGTTCGTTATTACGCATCTACAGATTTGTATAACTGGGAGGATCGAGGTCTGCTCATCCCGCCCGTGACGGATGACCCGAACAGTTCGCTGCACCCCACTTCTATGATGGATCGTCCGCACATCATTTATAATGCACGGACCAAAAAATATGTCTGTTGGCTGAAAATTATGGAGAAAGACCAGACGCAGACCGAAACAGTGCTTACGGCAGACTCCTTCTTTGGTCCATATACCATTGTGAGGGAAAAACTGCGCCCACTTGGTATGAGTGCGGGTGACTTTGACTTGGCTGTAGCACCGGACGGAAAAGCGTATTATTTCTTTGAACGCGTACATTCTGAGACGATCATCGCCGATTTGACGGAGGATTACACCGATGTGACCGGCTATTACTCCACGCATTTTCCCCACAAAGGACCGCCCCATGTGCGGGAGGCTACGGCGCATTTTATACGGCATGGAAAACACTATTTGTTGACTTCCGGCACAACCGGGTATTTCCCGAATCCGTCAGAGGCAGCCATGGCTGATACATGGCACGGTCCTTATACGGTACAGGGTGACCCGCATATTGGTGACAAGACAAAAACGAGCTTTCACAGCCAGATTTCGTCGGTATTCAAGGTTCCGAACAAAAAGGACTTGTACATTGCCTGTGCCGACCGCTGGATGCCGAATGCACCGGATTACGACTACACGCATTATGGTCCGCTTTACGACAGACTCTTTGATCCGGACGTGGAGAAAACGCCTGCGGATTGGGCGCTGCTTGCCAATTTGCCGCAAGAGGATACGCGCAATGCCGACTACGTTTGGCTTCCCATCCTTTTTGACGGCGATACTGTGAAGATTGAATGGCGGGACAGCTGGAAACTGGAAGATTACGAGTAAAGGAAATACGATGATGCAGAAATACCAAGATAGCAGTCTTTCCCCGGAAGAACGTGCAAGTGACCTGCTGGCACGGATGAATTTGGATGAAAAATTTGGTCAGATTCAATGCTACAATGCCATTGATTCTTTCCTTGGCAAATCGGTGGAGAAGCAGAACCCCTACGGTGTCGGTCAGGTTTGCATTTTGATTGCGACTATGCTGGACGATGTGGGCAGCGCAGCGGGACTTATTACAAGGCTGCAGAAACAAATCATGGAGTCCGGCAAACATCATATCCCCGCAATTTTCCATATCGAGACATTAACGGGTGTGATGGTGACAGCGGCGACTTCTTTTCCCTGCGGGCTGGGGCAGGCTTCCACATGGGATCCGGAGCAGCAGCA
>ENA-OOQX01000505-OOQX01000505.1-human-gut-metagenome-genome-assembly--contig:-NODE-505-length-14676-cov-1.938855_pt1 | contig 14676 bp, 8 predicted proteins | sample MGYA00241267_ERZ501173 | MGnify/ENA primary metagenome ERZ501173 (study PRJEB25962, sample SAMEA2042500) | human gut metagenome | biome: human gut; feature: human-associated habitat; material: faeces... | reverse complement strand
GTGGTATAAGTATTATGGATGGATATCGTATGGACAGCTCAGTGGCGTCGGTCTCCCGTGCCTTGAAGAATAGTAGGGAGATTTCCGAGGAGCTTTGCAAGAAGGTGCAGAAGACAGCCCGCCAGATGGGATATCGCCCGAATCCGTTTGCGATCAGCTTGCGCTACAACGCCCCTCGTACCATAGGGGTCGTTGTACCGGATATTGTCACCTATTTCTATTCTGCTATCCTCAAGGGAATTGAAGATGCGGCTACGGAAAAAGGATATTTCGTCATTATCACCTCTTCTGATGAGAATGAGGAAAAGGAGAAGTCCAACCTGAACAATCTTGCCGGAATGAGAGTAGAGGGCATCCTTGCCTGCTTGTCTCAGGAGACAACGGACTATTCGCATTTCCTTTCTATGCAATCATTGAATATTCCCCTTGTCTTTTTCGACCGTACTTGCCTGACTCATGAGTTTTCCTCGGTCATCGCTGACGGGGACGTATCAGCTGAGAAAGCCACGAATTACCTTCTTGACCATGGCTGCAAGCGCGTAGCCTTTATCGGAGGCGAGAACTATCTGGATATCGTTAAGCGTCGGAAACACGGGTACCTGGAAGCATTGCGGTCTCATCATATCCCCATTGACCGCTCCCTCGTCGTTTGCCAGAAGCTCGAGTTTGAGTCCGGTTGCCAGGCAACGGAGCAGTTGTTGGCTTTAGATAATCCGCCTGATGGCATCCTCGCCATGAACGATACGCTTGCCTTCTCAGCCATGGAGGTGATCCGCCGCCATCAGTTGAAGATACCAGAGGATATCTCCTTGATTGGATATACGGATGAACTCCATTCCAACTATGTCTTCCCAAAGTTGACTTCCGTTTGCCTGCAGCCACAGAAGATGGGGCGTGCCGCCTTTGAGTTGTTGCTGGAGAAGATCCAGGGCAAGCAGAAAGTCCGGCAATTGGTGATCCCTTCCTTGCTTCAAGTGAGAGACAGCACGAAGAAGGGATAGTCGAAAGTTGTCAGTAAAGTTGAAAATATTTTAAGAATTGATGCCAGATCGTCATCTTTTCATGTCAGGAATGGCAGGACCCTCCCCTTGGCACATTCCTTGCATAAGGATCAGTGCAAGCCGTTGAGGACAAGGCTAAAGGGAAGCTCGAAAGAGCCTAACGGAGGTTGGTCGGAGGTAAGCATCCACGAACACATCGCTTGTGGATAATCGATTGAAAAATCTGATAAGATTTGGAGATCAAAAACAAATAATTGGAGGTTTTAATGATGTTGTTAGCTCGTAGAAATAATGATAATTGGTTAAACAATTGGTTTGATGATAGTTTCTTTGATACTGATTTGATGCCTCGCATGAATGCCACAGCACCAGCAGTGAACGTAAAAGAGAACGAGAAAGCTTATATTATGGACATTGCAGCTCCTGGCTTGAAGAAGGATGAGGTAAAGATGAACATCGATAAAGATGGTTGCTTGAATGTTTCCTTCGAGCACAAGACAGACAAGAAGGATGAGAACAAGAAAGAGCATTATCTGCGTCGTGAGTTCTCTTATAGCAGCTTTGAGCAGAGCTATGAGCTCCCAGAGAATGTCGATAAGGATAAAGTCGCAGCAAAGGTCAATGATGGTGTCTTGACAATTGAGATGCCGAAACTGTCAAAGGCTGAGGAAGACAAGAACGTAAAGAAGATCGAAGTCGCATAACGATTGCGGTCTATAAGAAAGGCGGAAGGCGTAAACCTCCCGCCTTTTTTTATGCTTACTCATGCAATTTTTATGCTTACTCATACAAAATGATCACTTTTTGATCATATTTTTGTGCTAAAGTATTGCATGGAAGCAAGAAATACTTTATATTTGCGACCGAAAACTTATATGACGAAACCAAATTGTATTATTACCATGATGATGAAAAGAATGATTTTTGCATGCGCTCTTGCTTTATGCCTATGCGCAACGGCCCGTGCAGCGGGTAATCCTCAGAGTTTAATGAAATCCTTTTTGTTGGAAGTGTGGGATGATGTGTCTCCAGCGGAACTCTCCTCCGATGGTCATACGGCTATCATTAGGCATATCGCTGATGGCAGTCTGGTCACGGGCGTGAACTACCAATTGGCAGAAGGTGCTACCATTACGCCGAACCCGAAGACGTTGATTGGCAAGTGGCCAAAAGAGGTGACCTTCACTTTAAAGCAGAAGAAACGCACGGAGCAGTACAAGGTCGTCCTTAGCGACTTTGTCCCGCGTGAAGAACAGGCAGGTGGAAAATGGAAAATTATCTGGAGTGATGAGTTCAATGGCACTCAGCCTGATTGGCGGGTATGGTCGAAAGTGCCCAGGGACCGTGGCAACTGGTGTGATGACATGACCGATGACGACCGCCTTTTTGAGATGAAGGATGGGTTGTTAACCTTGAAGGGCATGGCAAATACCATTCTTCCGAATGACACTTCCAAGTATCTGACTGGTGGCCTTTGGGGGAAAGACAAACGCGCCTTCATGTTGGGGAAAATCGAGGTACGTGCCCGCTTCTCTTGCGCAAAGGGATTCTGGCCCGCGATCTGGCTGCTCCCACAGGAAGAGTCCAACCGTTATAGTGACCATGGGGAATTAGACATGATGGAGCATCTCAATTTTGATAACTACGCTTACCAGACAGCTCATACCGAGTACACTAATCTTGTCAACAAGACCAATCCTAAGAATCACTATATGCCACCCATTGATCGCGATGGATTCAATGTCTATAGCGTGGAGGTCTATCCAGATAGTGTCGTCTATTCGGTGAATGGAGGGGCTGCCTCCTATACCTATCCGCGCATCAAGCCTGTTGTTGAGAAACAATTCCCATTCGACCATTATGATTACTACGTCATTCTCAGTGCCCAATTGGGTGGACAATGGGTTGGAGAGGTTAGCCTCAAACCCCAAGAAGTGGTGAAGATGGACATTGATTATGTGAGATATTATCGGCAGAAATAATCAAGTTGCAAGGTGTCTTATCCTGCAAGATTCTCTTGTGAGGGACTTTTCTTGTCAGGATAGGGCACTTTTGTCTTTCTAAGTAGTGATCCTTTGTCTTTCTTCGGGCATAAGTGATTCTTTGTAGAGTTTCTTTACGTAATCGGTTACGATCATTTTTTAGTCCCCCCCCATAACGTTTTTATTATTTTCTATATCTTTGCAAACTGTGGTAAAAACATGTATCATGAGACACTTTATACAAACCATCGCCATCGTTGTGTTGATGCTCATGTCTTTTAAGACGATGCCAGCACAAGCGCAAGTGACAAAAAAGGTGTATCCTTATTATATGATTCCTAAGGAGAACCCAGATTATAACCGCCATTCCGTTAAGAGCCCAGACCTCTCTTTGTTTAACGGAATGATTGCTTTTACATCCCTAAGAAACCTGACTGGCAACTATCGGGCGGATATCCGGCAATATGTGGACAGAGACCGATTAGGTAATGTGATCTGGCCGAATTATTCTTTTATGTTCGAAAAGAATGTCAGCGAGATCACGGATTATCTCGCATCCCGTAACCTATACCTTTTTGATCTTTGGGGATTTGTTCCTGGCTCAGGGCCAGGTGGCCCATGGAAGCAGTTCACTGCTCCCCGTAAGGTGTTGGACATGTTCCAGGCAAAATTGGGAAACCGATGGCTTGGAATGGATAATGGGGAGCAGGACGGGCGATATATTGGTAGCTTTGCCTCTCGCCAGTATCCCGGAGGGATGGACAGGAAGCAACAATACCTGAAATTCCAGCACCATTTCCAAGAGATGTCGGATATCTTAGGAAATCATCTCTCTACCCTTGTCTCTCTCAACTACGGCCATTATTACCTGAAAGAAGGTACTTACGCTTTGATTGGGGCAGAGACTGCGCAGGGACTCCCGAACACACAGATCTATTACTCCTTTATCCGAGGCGCGGGCAAGCAATATGGTGTCAGCTGGTTTGGCAATGCATCTGTATGGAATCGATGGGGCTATAAGGACTATAATCCCAAGACCATCAAGGATGATGACAATGATTATAATGCAGGTAGTCCGTGGAAGGGAACCTCATTGAGCCTGTTGAAACGATTGATATACAATCATTTCTTCTATAACTGTATCATGGCAGGATTTGAAGGCTCACTGTATGCCAATGGAGACACGTTGAGTCCGATCGGTAGGATCCAGCAGAATGCGGTCAAGTGGATCCATAAGAATGGTCTTCCTGGTGTCATGTACACCCCTGTGGCATTGTTGAATGACTTTTTCTCTGGATGGACATTCCCACGCCATTTGTATACTGGGAATGCTTATAGGGTATGGGGAAGCTTGCCGTACGAGACATCTGACTATATGACAGATGGGATCTTGGATGTGATTTATCCGGGCTATCAGGATGCTTCCTACTATCATGATGAACGGGGTTTCTTGGCACCAACACCGTATGGAGATATTGCCGATTGCCTGTTGAGTGATGCCCCACTTTGGCTCATGAAACGATATCCTGTGATCGTGGTGGCAGATGAGGTCAGGAACAGTCATGAACTGCGTGATAAGCTGGAAGCTTATGTACAGGCAGGAGGACACCTCGTCATTACCTCTGGGTCTTTGCGTAATTTTGAGCACGGTCTGTGTGGAATACAGGTAGCCGGCAGTTCGCAGACTTGCCCGCCATCGTCCGTCAGCTACTTGCAGGACAGCTATCAGGAAACAGACAGCTTCCAAGTTGACGCATTGTTGGAAGGAAGTGGTTGTACGGTTCTCGCCAACTGTCAAGGGCGACCAACCATCGTGGAAAAGGCTGCTGGGGAAGGGCAGGTGACGGTCATCACCGTTCCCTTTGGGGTAGGACAGACTCCAAGAGTTGGCACAGTAAAGGTCAAGGAGGATCGTCCCTTGCCCACTCCTTATCCCCTATTGAAACATGTGAAGGCATATTTGGGACATCTCTTTGGCAGTCAGTCCCTGTTTAGCGCGAATCCCGAGTTGAGCATGGTGACCTGCGTGAAGGATCCTACCCATTACACGGTCATACTTACCAACAGTCAGTGGAAGCAAGTCCCCATGAACTTAAAGTCGAATGTGGGGAAGATCCTATCCATCAAGGAGCTGCAGATCCCAGATGAGTCATCTAACTCAGCTGGATATGTCCCAAAGGTCATGCGGGGAACCCATTTAGGAACCCATACCAAGACAGACATTGCAGGAGGCGGGGTCAGGATATTCAGCATTCGCACTACAGGAGAGAATGTAAAGATGTTAGGTCAATCGGTAGGCAATCCCCTTACTCGTCATTGTGCCTTGAGCATGAGAGAGACGAGCGATCTGCAAAAAGAGATCCTGTTGCGCCCGACCTTCTTCCAGCATTATAACCGCGCGGTGGTCGACTGGAAATACATTGATCGCAGGGATACCGCGCGATTGAGGGAAGAGGGCGACTGGCTGAAACGGCAGCACGTGGGTATCTCTGTAGACTTGGCGTCGGGCATTAACCTGTTTCCCGACCTGCGCATCGTCAATAATGATCCGTCCGTCTATGAAGCCAGTATCCACAGGATCCAGTCTATCATAGCGAAGATGAAGTTCTTAGGGGCAGATGAGTTGTTGATATCGTCCATGCGGCCGATTGAGAATAACTTCACTTCAGAGAAATTTGATGCCTCACTCATCGAAACATACCAGAAATTGGCTGATCTGGCCAAGGAAGAAGGCATTACGGTTGTCTTCCGTCCGCTCTCGGGTACTGTGCATAGTGACGTGGAGGGATCGCTGAAAGTGGTCAGGGATGTCAACAAAGACAACTTCGTCTATGCCGTGTCTCTGTCAATGCTTGCAGCAGACCGCGAGAATTTACAGAAGAACCTGTCCTTGCTCCAGGCTGCAGGAGTAGGAAGGATATTCGTGTCAGGGTATCAAAAGGACATCAATGACAAGGTCTTCAACTATAACTACCCTTTGGCAAAGACAGCATCGAAAGCAGAACTGTTGCAAATTCTCTCTTCTTTGCATGGGTCATCTTATTACTTGGATGGACTCTATCAGAATGAAAATGAAGAGTATGAAGATGAGAAGATCATACCCTGATGAATGGAAAATAGATGAAAACCGAACATCACATCATGAATAATTCCACATTTATTATTAAAACCATAAAAAACCTATGATGAGTTATTTAAACAAACATGTTATTTTGGTAGCATCCCTTGGGGCTTGCATAGGATTTCCGTCTTATGCTTCCGCCGAAAACCATGCTGCCCGACTATCATCCTCGATAGTCAAGTCAAACTACTCCGGAGCCGGTGCGTTCTCAAGCTATCCGCAGACTCCGCAGAATGGAAACCAAAAAGGAAAGGTAACGGTGACAGGTCGCGTTGTCGACAAGAACGGAGAGCCTGTCATTGGTGCCACAGTCATGCAGAAAGGTACCCAGAACGGTACGGTAACAGATGTCGATGGGCGATACTCCTTGGAAGCTCCTTTAGGATGCGAATTGGAGATCTCTTTCATCGGATTTGAACCCCAGCAGATTAAGGCAGGTACGAATAGCCAGATTGTGCTATCCGATGATACCAAGTCGTTAGACGAAGTGGTTGTTGTGGGATATGGTACCCAGAAAAAAGCCAACCTGACCGGATCCGTTGCGGCAGTCTCTGGTGATGAGATCAGTAAGCGCCCAGTTGCCAATTCAGCCGTCTTATTGCAAGGTGTCATCCCCGGACTGCGTGTCAACCAAAGTGTTGGACAGCCGGGTAATGAATCTGTATCCATGCGTATTCGTGGCCAAGGAACTTTCTCCAGTGCAGGATCCGATCCGTTGATCTTGATTAACGGAGTGCCTGGCTCTTTGTCAAATCTTGACCCAAGCGTCATTGAGAGCGTTTCCGTCTTGAAGGATGCGGCTTCGGCTGCCATCTATGGTGCCCGTGCTGCTAATGGTGTCATCCTCGTGACGACGAAAGAAGGCTCCGGTGTACCCGATAAAGTCGTCTTCTCTTACAATGGGAATGTCGGCTTCCATACGCCTACCCGGATGTATGACCTGGTGACGGACTCTCCTACCTATATGAAATTGTCTAACTTAGCATGGGCGAATTCAGGTTCTGGTCTTGCCTATACACAAGATCAGATCGATGCCTATACAAACAAGAGGGGTGTCGAATATCCCAGTTTCGACTGGCTCGACTATATGTTCAACACGGCCACTGTATGGACTCATAACTTGTCTGTAGCCGGGTCCGGCCAGAAGACGAGCTATAATATCTCCCTAAATTATGTCGATCAACCTGGTACATTGCGAGGATTCGAATATAAGAAGTATAATGTCACGGCTAATCTGACGGCGAAGTTGAACGATTTCATCAAGGTCGGCTTCTATTCGGAAATGATGTATGGTGACCGACTGGCCCCCAAGAGCGGACAAGCTGATGCCTTCTTGTCATCCATGTCACAGGCTCCCACCTATATGCCGTGGCTGCCAGATGATGGATCAGGGACACGACGCTATACGAGCAGTGCCTATTCTTTTGAGAGTTACAACAAGAATATGCCCGCTATTATTGCTTATGGTGTCAATAATAAGAACAAAAGTTTTGACCTGAATGCCAACCTCTGGGTCTCTGTCCATTTGCTGAAAAACCTGGAATGGTACACCAAGGGAGCTGCCCGTCTGATAGATTCTAAGGATAAGACATTTATCAGTGGCACATTCCCGCTTTATAACTATCATACGGGAGAGCAGACCAGGACGCTTGATACGGGAACGATGGGCTTGACCGTCAATGATGGTCGTCGGTTCTATAAGAACCTGTATTCTTATTTGAAATTCCAGCAGGCATTCATGGATGGTGCCCATAACGTAGAACTGATGTTGGGTTACAACCGTGAGGACGAGAAGTACGAGACATTGGGCGCTTACAGGAAGGAATATGCTTTCCCATTGCCAGTGATCAATGCGGGATCAACCGCAAACTGGTCGAACAGTGGCGGTGAGGAAGATTGGGCGATCCAGTCTTATTTCGGTCGACTGAACTACAACTATCGTGAACGTTACTTGTTTGAGGCAAATGCACGTTATGATGGCACATCCCGTATTGCCAGCGACAACAGGTGGGGTTTCTTCCCCTCTTTCTCTGGTGCATGGCGAATCACACAGGAGCCGTTCTTCCAGAAATTGAACTGGAAATGGTTAGACGACTTCAAACTGAGAGGTTCTTGGGGAGAGCTGGGTAACCAGAATATCGGCTTGTACCCTTATCAGGCTGTGATTGCAAGCGTTGCAGACTATCCTTTCTCCAAATCTTCTGATGGAACGGTCGTGGGATATGCCCAGACGGCTTATGCCAACAGGAATATCAAATGGGAGACGACAGCCATTACGGATATCGGCTTCGACCTCGTCGCATTCGGTGGACTGAACGTTACCTTCGATTGGTATAATAAGTTGACCAGAGACATCTTGCGCAGTTCTCAGGTATCAGCCTTGTTGGGACTTTCTGCTCCGACGGTGAACCAAGGTAAGGTGCGCAATAAAGGATTTGAGTTGTCTGTCACTTATAACCACATGGTACGAAGTGGTACCTTCAAAGGCTTGACCTATAATATCGGTGGAAATCTTGTCCATAACACAAATGAATTGGTTAAGTTCGGTGCAGAGGAGATTAGTGGCTACCATCTCTATAAGGAGGGAATCCCTTATGGTACTTATTATATGCTGGATTGTATTGGAGTCTTTGCTGATCAGAATGAGATCGATCATTCCCCGAAGCAGTTCAACGACAATACCTTGCCGGGTGACTTGAAGTATCGTGATGCCAACGGTGATGGGAAGATCGACAATAACGACCGTGTCCAGATGAAAGGACAGTACCCAAGTGTGGAATATGCTTTCACAGGTGGTGCCACATGGAAAGGATTCGACCTTTCTTTCATTGCCCAAGGTGTAGGTAACAAGAAGTACTATACGACAGAATGGGGCGTTCAGCCTTTCCTGCAGGGAAGTGCACCGACCAAGGATTATGTGAAGCACATGTGGACGGAGGAAAATCCGAATGGTGCCAAATATCCACGGCTCTATTATAGCAATCTGGGTGGCAGCAAGAATACCCGTCCGAGTGATTTCTTCTTGAAGGACGCAAGTTTCTTCCGCGTGAAGAATATTACCTTCGGCTATACCTTGCCACGTGCTCTTACTCAAAAGTTGAAGTGTGACAAGATCCGTGTTTACTTCTCAGGTGACAACCTCTTCACATTTACTCCGTATAAGGGCTGTGACCCTGAACGTGCCGGAGATGGCAACGATGCTCAGTATCCGCAGAACAAGGTTTATTCCTTCGGTGTTAACATTAATATTTAAATGAAATGACAATTATGAAAAAAGGATTATATATACTGTTTGCCGTTCTTCTGGCAACTGTTTCATCTTGCAGTGATGACTTCCTGCAGAAAGATCCCACGGGTACGCCGTCTGAGTCTTCGTTCTGGCAGAGGAAGAGTGATTTCGAATCAGCCTTGGCAGGCGTGTACTCTTATGTATATTCATGGCCGGGTGTCCTCTCTGAGATTCAAGCTTGCTATGACGGCTTGACAGATAATGCGAACACTCAATACGATGAGTCTACTTATGGTAACTCAAAGACCATAGCAACGGGCGACCTTGACCCGAACACTGGTGGCTTTGTGACCTATATCTATAATAACTGTTATGTGATCATCAACCGTGCCAACACGTTGATGGAACACCTTGCCAGTTATAAGGGGACAGACATGACGGAAGCAGAAAAGTCGCGTATGATGGCTGAGTGCAAGGCTTGGCGGGGCTACTGCTATGCTTGGCTGTATCAATGCTATCGTCAGGTTCCATTAGTAACCAGCACCTTGAACCTTGACAATATGTATACGGTTCCCAAGGCAAGCCGGGATGAGATCCTAAACCAGATCCTTTCGGATTATAATGATGCCATCGCAGGACTGTCTGACGCAACGTATAACAGCTCCGATGTGTCTGGCCATTTCACGGCAGGGGCTGTCAAGGCTCTGAAAGCAAGGGTTCTTCTCTTCAATGCTTATGACGACAGCGGTAATGCGATCACTTCGAAGATGCAGGAGATCGTTCCGATCCTTGAGTCGATAAAGGGTTATTCCCTTGCGGAAACGGTTCGTGATAATTTCATTAGCTCTAAGCAGACGTCTTCACCTGAGATCATGTTCTCTTGCCGCTATTTGGCGCCGAACCTAACAAATGACCTGGATCTTTACTTTGGCAACTGGGCTGTGGAGTGTCCGACGCGTGACTTGGTGGATGCCTTCGAATGCACGGATGGACTCAGTTGGGACAAGTCTCCTTTGGCTGTCCATCCCGATGAGTCTCTGTTGGCAGCAAAAGGCGTTTCACGTGATCCTGCCGTTCAGGCTGAGCGCGAGAAACTGTTTAAGAATAGGGACAGTCGCCTGTTCCAAAGCCTGTACCACAGTGGTATCCTTGCTTTCCCAGAATATGCGGACAATTCAGATGCCACGTATACAACATCGTTCACAACGGGATTCAATATGACGAAACTGGTACAGCCAACCAAGTCTATGCCTGATTATTCAACCGTGAGTGATGCTGACATTGTCTTAGTACGGTATGCCCATGTCTTGTTGATGCTGGCTGAGGCTGAGAATGAGGCCAATGGTCCGACAGAAAAGGCTTTGGCTGCGATCAATAAAGTACGTGAGCGTTCTGGTCAACCTGACATTCAGGCAGGTATCACCCAAGCACAGCTTCGCGAACGGATCCGCAATGAGTGGCGTGTCGAGACATGCTTCGAGGGATTGCGCTACTTCCAGCTGAAGCGTTGGCACCTGATGGATAAGATCAACAACTTTGCAGATCCTGCACAGCCTACTTATGTGAAAGTATATAAGCCTGCTTTCTATTTCTTCCCGATCCCACAGACGGAAATAGATAAGGCTGGTGGCGTTCTGGAGCAAGATCCTAATTACAAGTAAACGCGTTCTTTTTTTCATGATGACTGTGGATGGGGCTTGTCTTCCATCCACAGTTTTTTTTATGCTTGCCCTGGTTTACATAAACTGGTTCTCGTCAAGCACTTTCCCGTGGAACAGGAAGCGGACGATGAAGGGTGACTCTTTCGTAGCCGTAGCATCCGTTTTCAGCGTGTATGTCTGGTAGGGTTTTAAGGCAGTCAAGGGCATTTTGCCGAGAGAACGGTTGCCGGCAATGACTTCTACCTCTACAGGCTGGGATGCTTTGATACCGTAGTTCTTGATCTCTACGCTTACTTTCTGGGTGAGGGAATCGACGACAGGACGACGGGCAGATAGGATCATGGGCTCGTAGTCGATGTCAGGACGACGGGCATACCCGAATACCATGTTGCCTCCTGCTTCTTTTTTCTTCTTCCCTATAAGTTTGGGAGCCCATTCCTTGGCATCGATCCCTGTCCCTTTGAAGGGGAAAGTGAGCAATAGGTCGTTTCCTTTTCCTTGGGTTCTGACGACTTTTGCGCCCCGTCCGTAGTCTACTTCCTGGAAACTACCGAACCTTAGGCTTGAAATGTCCAAGTCTTTTTGTGGGTTGAACCCCTCTTCTCCCTTGATGAGAAGGTTGATATGCTTTGTCTTGTTGGTGATGGGAGTCGTGTTCGTGATCTCCATTTGCATGCCTGGATTCAAGGGGATGGAAATGTTCTTCGAGCTATGTCGGTCGTTTGGATGGTCCTCCCATTTGATCGTGTCAATGACGGCAAAGTTAATCTGGCACGCCCTTCCTTGCTTGTCTTGGCGGATTTTAGGGCGTTCGTACTTAAACCAATGTTCTACTTGCCCGTCTGGATGGACAGAGCATCCTGGCAGATATGCCTCACCGGGCTCTACGATCCAGTGTAGCCCGTCAAGGGATCGCTCGTAATAGGCAATCCGTCCTAACCAGTCGTTGACGATGAGATGGTATTGTAAGGAGTCCCTCCATACGACGGGATCCTCAAAACGTCCGTCTATGGGTGGATAAACCCGATGGTCGGAGATCTGTTCCCATATAGACAGTCCATCCCTGCTGATCCAGATCCCACCGCCTCTGCATACCATGAGGAAGGATCCGTCCTGCCGTCGGGTGAAGGTAAGGTTGCTGAGCCCCTCGATAATCTTCCTGTCGCGTGGGTCAAACTGGAATTTCCCGTATGTCCAGACCGGACTGTTGAGGGAGTTAGCTATGTAATAGCCATCGATAACATAGACGATAATCCTGCCATCCCCAAGCTGGTAAGCCTCAGGGTTATGGCCTTTCCCAATGCTGCCGATGACCCGGAACGGTCCGATGGGATTGTCGCAGGTCGCATGATAGACGGTGGAATTCGACCAGAACATGTGCCCGCGGGGAGAGTTCTCTGGCCATCCTGCCACAAACAGGTGGTAGGTTCCCTTTGCGTCCTTGAGGATGTTGCCTCCCCAGAACGACATTCCTGATTGCTCCAAGCCATTGTCAATAAAACGGTTTTGTACTTCTGCAGCTCCCCACAGTCCGTGTCCTGTCTTCCCATTGGGCATGGGCAGGATCCTGTCCATGAACCTTCCACCTTCCGTGAGATTCTTCCATTCTGCTGGTCTTTCCCTTTGGACAATCTGTCCCATGGCATGAAGACCTAATGATGCCAGTAATAATATTCCAAGTGCTTTTTTCATATTGCGTTGATTTGCGTCATATTACGTTGATTTGCATCATGCAAAGTAAATAAAAGACGCAAGAATCTCCAAGCCTTCGTTGGCAAACTGCTACGCAACGCATTACGTAACAGCTTGCCTTCGGATGTCCTGTGTAAAGGATCCGATCTTTACTTGTCAATTCCCCAGATCTCGGAGGCATCCTCAGCCTCGTCGTCTTCATTGTACAGGGGAGCGTCCTTGGATAGAGCAGGACCGGTGGGGGGTTCATCACTGATGCCCATGGAGAGTGATCCTGTGAGGAGTCTGGTTTGCTGTTCAACGTGAATGATACGGATGGCGGGTTTCTGATACTTCTTCATGTTCTTGTTTGGTTGGAGGTTATAGAGCGACGAACATGCACATGGCAGTCCGCGCGGATAAACTTATTTAGTTATCTCAATAGTATTTTCTTTCCGTTAGTCATATAAATGTCCGTTGTTTTCTTTCGTTATACGATTGTCATGTCGTCTCCGAATCACGATGCAAAATTACGAAAGATTGAACTTTATTTCTATTCCTAATCTTTGTTTGGCGATATTTTGTATCTTATTTGTACCCTAAAAACCTTAAAGACGGCTTAAAAACACCTAAAAAATACTTGCGAGTGTGGGCTAAAATCTTTATTTTTGCAGCGTGTTTACTAATCGGCAGACAGTAGCTGGGGTAAGTTGCTGCTGCTTTCGGTTGGGTTTGATGTAAGGAATTGATGAAAGAAAGTACGTGAAATGGTATTATTTCCACTCCCTTTGAATAAGATATTTTCCGCTTTCATGCAGTCGCGTGCTAGCAATGCCATCGAGCGGCAGCGCGTGATTGTCTATCTCCTCCATGTCGTCCTTGTGGTTGTGTCTGTCTCTATGCAGTTTCTGGACATGGGCGGTTTGCACCTTCCACTTCCCCTCACGGTGAGCGGCATTCATCTATTGGTTTGCTTGGCAGCATTTATCATGTACCTTAAGCACCGTTTAACCGTCCCCCAGGCCATGTCACTTGTCACCATTGTCTCGCAGGGTTGCATCGCCACGCGCTATTATTTCTATGCCACGATGCACGATGTTCCCCACTACATCTACCTGATCATCAGCAATCAGATCACGACAGTGTTCGGGATCTTCTTCCTTGTGATGGCTTTTGTGAGGATCACGCCCTTCATCATTGCTGCCATTAGCTTAGTCGTTTACGGGCTGACGGCTGTCTACCTGAATGAGCCCGCGCTTTGGCGAGTGTTCTGTTTTTTCGTGTTTGTGGAGCTTTTCATCTGCGTGGTGGGCGAGGTCCTGCGGCGCAATGTGAAGAAGGTGTCAGATGACAACAAGACCATGCATTATTGGGGGGCGGCTCTGATGCAGGCGGTGAGGCTCAACGAGCGGGAGATCGAGGGCTATTTGCGGATGAGTAACAATAATCATCCGACATCTGACGACGTGGATCGCCTGTTCGCGATGTTCACCCCTAAGTCGCAACGTAATATCATCAACGCCGTACATCTGTATTTGAAAAACCACTTGGGTGAGGCCAATGATCTCAGCATTCTCTTTCCTGACCTGACGAAATCGGAAAGGGACGTGTGCTGCCTGATCCTTCAGGGCAAGAAACGAGGTGAGATCAGCAAGTTGCTTGGCAAGACAGAGAATAATATCGATGTGGTACGCACGCATATCCGCCGTAAGTTGAACGTGCCCGTGGGCGAGGACTTACAGCGGTTCCTCGCCGATCGGTTGGTGGAAAAAGGCTATCCCCGCATCCCTGACGGAAAATGACAGGGAGTGCGTTGAAATGGCTTGCCAATCGTGATGAAATTGCTTAGCGATTGGGACGTTTGGTCCAATCGTCCTTGACATAGCTGTCAGGATAGGTGGTCTTGTCCAGGATCTCCCCTTCACGTTGGTGGATCCACGTGTCGAAGCCACGTTTTCCCTCCTTGAGGACGATCACGCGACCGCCATTCTTCAGGTGGGTGTACTCTGTG
>ENA-OOQX01000498-OOQX01000498.1-human-gut-metagenome-genome-assembly--contig:-NODE-498-length-14796-cov-2.219931_pt1 | contig 14796 bp, 17 predicted proteins | sample MGYA00241267_ERZ501173 | MGnify/ENA primary metagenome ERZ501173 (study PRJEB25962, sample SAMEA2042500) | human gut metagenome | biome: human gut; feature: human-associated habitat; material: faeces... | reverse complement strand
AAGCGAAGTGCGAAGCACAAGCGCAATCTATGCCACCACTGCATTTCCCACCCCACCCCAAATAAAAGAGAGGACCTCAACCAATGACCAATTTATTTAAAATAACAGGCACAGTAACCCTGAAAAAAGGCGCCGGCCGTCAATTAAAATCCGGCGGTATGTGGGTATACGACAACGAAATAGACACATTTTCCGAAACCGTAGAAGACGGAGGCCTTATCGAACTCCATGATTTCGATGATTACTTTATGGGAATAGGCTTCGTAAACCGCCGTTCCAAAATAACAGTAAGAATGTTATCAAGACACGAGGGAGAGATTAACGAAGAATTTATCAAACAGCGTGTAAAAGATGCTGTTTCCTACAGAATGGATACTGTCGATACATCTTCCTGCCGGCTTATATTCGGAGAGGCAGATTTTCTTCCGGGTATAGTAATAGACAAGTTCTCAGATGTTCTTGTAGTAGAGTCACTTGCACTTGGAATTGACAGATTTAAACAGCTTATTGTCGATGACCTGAAAGAAATACTTAAAGAATATGGCATGCCAATAAGAGGCGTATATGAAAGAAGCGATGCCAAAGTAAGACAGCTTGAAGGAATGGAAAGAGTTAAAGGCTTTATCGGTGAAGAATTCGATACCAAAGTTATGATAACTGAAAATGGTGTTAAATATTATGTAGATGTTAAGGACGGTCAGAAGACAGGCTTTTTCCTTGACCAGAAATATAACAGGAGAGCTATCGGCGGCTTATGCAAGGGTGCGAAGGTTCTTGACTGCTTTACACATACAGGTTCATTTGCACTTAATGCAGGAATATCGGGAGCTTCAAGCGTATTAGGAGTAGATGCATCTGAACTTGCTGTTAATCAGGCGACAGAAAATGCCAAGCTTAACGGACTTGAGGATATTGTCCGATTCAAATGTGCAGATGTGTTTGACCTGCTTCCACAGCTTGAAAAGAGTGGCGAGAAGTTTGATGTTGTGATTCTTGATCCACCAGCATTTACCAAGTCAAGAAATTCCATTAAAAATGCAGTTAAGGGATACAGAGAGATTAATCTTAGGGGGATGAAGCTTGTCAAAGACGGCGGATACCTTGCAACCTGCTCTTGTTCACATTTTATGGATCCGGAATTGTTCACTAAGACAATTGGCGAAGCGGCAAGAAATGTACATAAAAGACTAAGACAGATAGAATACAGGACCCAGTCACCTGACCCCCCAATTCTGTGGTCAGCCGATGAGTCCTTATACCTTAAATTCTATATTTTTCAGGTTGTTGACGAAAAGTAAGGCTTCTTTCGTAAAGGGCATCTTTTATTTCGTAAGGAACAAAAAGATGTCCAAGACCTGTTCCTAATTGTATGTTAGGCTTGTTAGCACCATGGTAATCAGAGCCGCCGGATAAGAGAAGATTATGTTCTTTGGCGATTTTGCGGATTTCCCTTTCATCGGCAGGTTTATAGGTTGAATAAATTGCTTCAATTCCATCAATTGAGGCACAGCATACGTGGTTAATAAGCTCATTCATCTGGGCTTTGCCAAGGTGGTAAAGAATTGGGTGGGCAAGCACAGCCACGCCTCCAGCCTGATGAATAATGCTTACAGCCTCAGAAGGGTCAACCTTATGCCTGTTCACAAAGCAGGGCTTTCCGGGACTTAAGTATCTGTCAAAGGCTTCGTTGCGGTCGCCTGTGTAATGATTCTTAACAAGATAATCAGCAAAATGTGCTCTTGTTATAACAGCATCAGGGTATAATTTTAACATTTGTTCATATGTAATATTAATACCGATTGAACAGAAGCGTTCACATATTGCAATATTACGGTTGATGCGTGACTCACGCTGTGTTTTAAGATAATCATTGATGGCATTGTTAGTGTAATCAATAAAAAGTCCTACGATATGGACTTCGGTATTATTAAAATTAGTGCTTAATTCAACACCGGGTATTAATTCCACCTCTGAATTACCAGCGGCTTTAAGGGCATCTGGTATTCCGTCAAGAGTATCGTGGTCGGTAAGGGCGATGGCACTAAGATTTTTAGAAGAAGCAATTGCTATAAGCTCTGAAGGAGTATTAGTTCCGTCAGAATATGTTGAGTGTACGTGCAAATCTACCTGTTTCATATTATAACCTCATTTCTGCGCACGATTTCTAAGCAGATAATAGAATTGTATTAAGTACGCAAGTAGATTATAACACTTTAAAAAAGTACGCAAAATCCTTAATCTTAATAAAATAATAAATTAACGAAAAAGTTTAATTTTATATAAAAGCAACAGGAGGAGTGATTATGCAAAGAGAATTAGTTATTGGTGGTTTTTACAGACATTTTAAGAATAAGCTGTATCAGGTAAGAGGCGTTGCGATACACTCAGAGACTAAGGAGAAAATGGTTGTGTATCAGGGGCTATACGGCTCATATGAGTTATATGTAAGACCATATGATATGTTTTTGAGCGAAGTTGACCATAATAAATATCCTGATGTAGAGCAGAAATACAGATTTGAACTTATAGATATTAATACAGGAAAAGCACTTGAGAAATCCGATGATACATCTGCTTATAATAAATCGATAGACAATGTTAATATGGTTTCAGCGGATAATACATATACAGTAGATAAGTCTGCCTGCGACATAGCAGGAAATAGATATACAGAGAATAAATCTATTGATTATAAGACAGAAAATGTCTCATCTGATAATGGGAATATTGCTGACACCTACAATTCAGATGAGAATACTGTACAGGACAGCAAGCTGATAAGATTTCTTGATGCATATGATTATAAAGAGAAGCTTGATATATTAACTTCTATGAGAAGTGAATTAAATGACGGGCTTATTGATATTATGGCGGAGTCCATTGAAGTTGCTGTGCCAGAGGGCGACATTACTGATAGATATAATTCACTTAGAAAATGTCTTCTTGCACATACCAAATATGAAGGATTAAGACTGCGTCAGTAGTGATAATTGTCAGAAAATTAACATAATATATGCGATAAAATGGATAATATTACAGAATTATGTGAATTCACATAAAATGTGTATAAGTATGTTGATATTGTGGAAAAGTATGTGACTAATTACGATATTGATTGCATATGTTGTTAATAAATGTTATATTCTATAAGGTATGCACAGGAGAACTATACAATAAGAGATTGTGTGTGGAAAAGAGGATTAATAATGAATATAGTTGTATTAGCAGGTGGTACAAGCACTGAAAGAGATATATCAATTCTTACAAGTACCAAAGTGTGTGAGTCTTTAAGAAGAAATGGATACAATGCTAACATTGTGGATGTTTTTTTCGGTATAGATAGTGAAAATGTTGATAACTTTTTTAATAATGACAATGATTTGGAAAAGCTTTGCAAATATTTAAAGAACCAGACTCCTGATGTTGAGAAGGAACTTGAAGCAAGAAAAGCTTTGGGAAAAGGTTTCTTTGGAGATAATGTTCTTGAACTCTGCCAGAAAGCAGACATAGTATTTATGGGGCTTCACGGAAGCAATGGTGAGGACGGAAAGATACAGGCAGCATTTGAACTTATGGGAATTAAGTACACAGGAACTGATTATATAAGCAGTGCCATATCAATGAGCAAGGAGCTTACTAAAAAGGTTCTTGTTCCAGAGGGTATTCCAATGCCTAAGGGCATAGCACTCCACAAGGGACATAAGGTAGAATATGTTCCATTTCCTTGTGTGGTTAAGCCTTGTTGTGGTGGTTCAAGTGTAGGAGTATCTATTGTTAATAGCGAAGAAGAATTCAAGAGAGCCTTAACAGATGCATTTTCATATGAAGATAATATACTTGTAGAAGAATTCATTAAGGGAAGAGAATTCTCTGTAGGTGTACTTAATGGAAAGGCACTTCCAGTTATAGAGATAGAACCGCTTGACGGATTTTATGATTATAAGAATAAATATAAGGCAGGAGCAACTAAGGAGACTTGTCCAGCTAATCTTCCTAAGGAAATATCAGAGAAAATGCAAAGATGGGCAGAGAAAGCCTGTGAGACAGCTGGAGTTACTACATATGCAAGAGTAGATGAACTTCTTAATGAAGACGGAGATATATACTGCCTTGAAATTAATACACTTCCGGGAATGACAGGAACAAGCTTACTTCCACAGGAAGCTGCGGCTGTAGGAATGTCATATGATGAACTTACTAAGAAGATTATAGAAATATCTTTAGAAAAGTATAATTAATATTGAATGGAGATTATTATTTATGCGTGGAATGACATTAAGAGCTATAGCAGAAGCCTGCAATGGCGTATATTATGGCAGTGAAGATAACCTTGATAAAGATATTTCTATAATCTGACAGCCGTAAAGTGCAGAATGGCGGATTGTTTGTTGCCATATGTGGCGAGAGAACTGACGGACACCAATACATAGATAACTGCTTTAATGATGGAGCGTTGTGTGTTATATCAGAAAAAGAACTTGAAGGACAGACTAATTCTTATATAAAGGTTAAATCAAGTCTTCAGGCGTTAAAGGATATGGCACTTTTATACCGTAATAATCTTGATATCAAGGTTGTAGGTATAACAGGAAGTGTAGGTAAAACAAGCACTAAAGAAACAATCAGTTATGTGCTTAACAAGAAGTATAAAGTGTTAAAGACAGAAGGTAATTTCAATAATGAAATAGGACTTCCTCTTACAGTATTCCGCTTAAGAGATGATGATGAAGTTGCTGTTCTTGAAATGGGAATAAGTGATTTCGGAGAAATGGACAGATTATCAAAAATTGCTCAGCCAGATATAAGCGTAATAACTAATATAGGTCTGTGTCATCTTGAAAATCTTAAGACAAGAGATGGAATATTAAAGGCCAAGACAGAGATTTTCAATAATATGAAGCCTGACGGAATAGCGATACTTAACGGCGATGATGATAAGCTTATCACTGTAGATGAGGTTAATGGAAAGAAGCCTGAAAGATTTGGAATTAACTATAAAGACGGTGTGTATGCCAAGGATATAGAAAATCTTGGGCTTAGTGGAACTAAATTTGTAATATCAGGTCTTAATTGTGTAGATGGCTGTAAGGATTTTGAGGTTACTGTGCCGGTTCCTGGACATCATATGATATACAATGCACTTGCAGCAGCCTGTGTTGGTGCGGCATTAGAGCTTACTTCTGCACAGATAGCAGACGGAATAACTGATTTAAAGACTATTTCAGGCAGAAATAACATTATCAAAACAAGTAAATATACATTAATAGATGACTGTTATAATGCTAATCCTGTATCTATGAAGGCTTCTGTTGATGTGCTTGATATGGCTATTGGCAGAAAAGTATGTATACTTGGTAATATGTATGAGCTTGGAGAGGATGAGAAAAATCTCCACTATGATGTTGGACAGTATATAGGTACTAAGAATATAGATGTTCTTATTACTATTGGTGATCTGGCAAGACATATCGCTATGGGAACAGACGATTATATGGAAACACATTTTGGTTCATATGATTGTGAGATACACAGCTTTGATGATATGGAAGAATTCAATATGGCATATTCGTCAATCCTTAAGGATAATGATAATATATTGATAAAGGCATCGCACGCAATGAAATTTGCTGATATTGTGGAGCTTTTAAGCAAGGATAATTAGATTAAGATTAAGCGTTTTGCAAATGCTTAAATATATACAGAAAGAAGAAAGGAGGCGTCTATGAAAAAGACTAAGAGTTTAATAATAAGTGCTATGATTATGGTATTCGCTTTGGCATTTACAGCTTGCGGAAGTAAGTCATCAAGTGTAGAGGGAAGTTGGAGTGGTAATGATAACGGATATGATGTTGTATTTAATTTCGAGGCAGATGGTCAGGGAACTATGCAGTTAAGCGGAATTCAGCTTAATATTACATATTCCGTTGATGGTGACAAAATAACTATCAACAAGTCAGTTCTTGGTGGAACACAGACAGACGAGTATACATTTAAGATTTCTAACAAGTCAAAGACACTTACATTATCTAACGATTCAGGTGAAATTGAACTTAAAAAGGGTGAATAACCAGATGCTAATAATCTAAAGAATGATTTATTATCCCTTCGGGCAGATATTGCCTGAAGGGATTTTTAATGTAATATGAAAATCTGATAAAGATCCCTGTTACAAAAAAGTATTATGTAATGATAACGTGTAATCGCTCTAATATGTAGTTTACAATATGTAGTTTGCTGCAAGTGAATGTGCTATATATAAATAAAATGAAAGCTATATAAAATAAAAATATTTTTAAAATAATACTTTACAAATATATAATATAGTGATATAGTATCAATATGAAAAACGCGTTTTTAATATAATCTTAACTTACATCAGGAAGTACATAAGATTTCTAGATAACACATATAAGTGTTATTCATTACCTGTCATATACAGGAGTTTCCCGTTAATTTAAAGTTTAATTGATTATAGAATATCAGGATTTAGGATTATTATAATCTGATATATTATAATCAATAGATATATTTATAGGAGGATATATATTTGCACGATATAATAGAACATTATGGAAAAGTTGTTGTTGCACTTGCTGGTGTGCTTGCAGCCTTACTTTTAACAGCGGCGGTTGTGACAATAGTAAGTGGAAAGACAACAGGAGCGATAGAAGATATTGAGTATGAGTCACAGATATATGAAGCTATGAAATAATTAAGAAGGTGTGCAGTAAATGGGGTGGAATATGGATAAAGAAGATTTAAAAGACATTATTGAAAAGAATAAAGATGAATTATTCAGTGAGATAGCACAGGAAATAAATAATGATAATGTGACGGATATAGAATGGGATGGTTATAATCTTTGGATAACTGAGCTTGGCATTGGAAGTTATATTTCAGGCAAGGAATTAAGTGACAGATATGTGGAAAATGTATCAATAAAGCTTGCCAATATAATGGGTGTTTCATTTAACAGAAGCAGACCTATTCTTGAGGCCAATACAGAGAAGCTTAGAATTTCTATATGGCACGAATCAAGGTGTCACAAGAAAAGTATGTCTATAAGAAAGATACCAGAATATCTGAGATTTTCGCATAAGGATTTAGTTGAGTCAGATTATGCCCCGGAAAGCATTATTAATCTTTTGGAGAATAGTGTTACTGCACACCTTAGCATAGTTGTGGGAGGACAGCCACACGCAGGAAAGACAGAGCTTGTAAAGTATCTGTCAACGAAAATTCCGCATAATGAGAAGGCAGGAGTATATGAGGATAATCAGGAGATACATTATAGAAAGATTAATCCTAATAAAAAATGTGTTGAATTTTTTGTGGATGACAAGGTTACATACCAGGATATCATAAAGGCTGGGTTAAGACATAATATAGATTGGATTTTGCTGTCAGAGTCAAGAGGACCAGAAGTTGCACATCTGCTTAACAGTTTGTCTACAGGTTCATATTGTATGACAACTATGCATCTGGATGAGGTAAGGGATATGCCTGACAGAATGTACAATATGCTTGGCAACAGCAGTGTCAATGAAAGATTTATCAATAGTGTATACAAATATATAGATCTTGTTGTGCTTGTGGAATGTGACAAGCACGAGAAAAGGAGGATTAAGCAGATAGGTTTTCTTTCAAGGTGCAATTCTGTTAATCACTGCTGTGTAATATACGAAGACGGCACATTTACAGACGAAACTGTCCCGGAAGATATTCTTGATAAATTTAATAGGAGAGGCATAAAGAACATATATGAAAAGATTAATTAGATATTTTTCGGGGCGTTCAGTAATTAAAGATATATCAGCATATGGATATGATTTCTCAATGAAGAAATATATTTTAGCAATAACAACAGGACTTCTTGTGATATTCGGAATAAGTATGATATATGGCCTTAAGCCTGTATGTGTAATAATTACTGGTCTTGTGTCCATAAGCGTTATTCCGGGAATTATAAGAAAAAGGTACTACAATAATAACAGGCTTAAAAAGTTTATGGACGTTGATATATATCTCCATCAGATGGCGTATTCATTTATGAGAAATCCTAAGATATACACAGCTTTAGAAGATACAGGCAAGATAGCAGGCGGCACTCTTGGCAGGGTGATAGAGCAGGCTATGGACGAGCTTGAATATGGTATGGGAGAAGATGTATATGCTAATGCACTTTATATCATAGAGAAAGAGTATAATTGCAGCCGTATAAGGACACTTCATAAGTTTATTATTGGAATTGAAAAGAGAGGTGGAAGGTATAAGAATGCACTTAGAGTGTTTCTTGATGACTCTGACAGGTGGATTAAAGGAATATACAGGCAGGAGCTTGAAATCAAGAATGTAAAAAGGGATACAACCATAGGAGTTATTATAAGCATAGTGCTTTCAGGTCTTACAATATTTATGAGTGCCATGCTTAACCGATATAAAAGCGGACAGGGAAACATAGTTGATGACTGGCTGTATCAGGGGACAGCAGTGATATTCCTTGTGTTATGTATATTATTCTATGCTTTCACGAATAAACATTACGGATATGAAATTCTTAATGATAAAGATATTGATACTAACAGCAGGAAATATTATAAGCTTGTGTTTAAAACCAATGTATGGAATATAATTGAGAAGATAATTCCAGTTATAACAGTGCTTGGAATATTGGCAGGCCTGGCGTTTATTAATGGTTTTTATTTTATATTTGTATATCTTGTTATGGCAATGGCTGTAATGGTTATTTATCCGTTGATTAATAAAAAGTCTGCAATGAAAAAGCTTACTAACAATTTAAGACAGGCATTTTCTGACTGGTTAAGAAATGTTGCACTTAATCTTGAGAATATGCCATTGATTGCGGCAATTGAAGATACTTACGATGAAAGTCCGTATATAATTAAGAATTCACTTGATACTTTTATAAGGGACATAGAGGCAGACCCATCAGATATTAAGCCATATTATGAATTTCTGTCGGAGTATGGACAGACAGATATAATGTCGACAGTAAGAACATTATATTCAGTATCGGAATTGCCAGACAATCAGGTAGATGAAACTATTAATTCTTTAATACAGAGAAATAACGAGCTTATAAACAAGCAGTCAGAGATTGCTTATAAGGACAGGATAAGTTTGTTTAAATTTATGGAATACATACCTGTATTTCTTATGGCATTGAAAATGTCTGTTGATATGATGCTTGTTATAACACTGTATTTGTAATGTGTAATATTAATATTGTTAAAGATTGTGTCTGTCTATACGTTAATAAGGTGGAAGAGAATATCATTAGTGACGAGTAGGTAAAGATTTGCTGCTGGTAATATTAAAGGTGGAGAAAGGCTTGGCATGGACTTTATATTAGAAAAATTAGGTGAGACGTGCATTGCTATAGTATTTATATTATCAATGATAAATATGTACGCAATGCTTGCTGATAAAATGCTTGGTGGTTGATATAGATATTTAATATAAATCAATAGTTTAATTGAAATACAATCTAAGAAATGAAAGGGGATAGTATAATGGAATATTTATTGGAAGAATATGGTGATGTGATTATATGTATTACAGGACTTGCAATAGCATTTACATTCTTAGGGATATGTATGAACAAATGCACTGTATTAGAGGGTACACAGCTTGCAAAGCTGTTCTACAGGTAGGTGCATAATGAAGATAATAGTAGAAGCTTCGGCATATCTTGTAATACTTTCTTTTATATGTCTGATATCGCTCGATTTTATTGCTGTTAATAAAAGTGTAAGCAAAGGCAGTGAGTTACAGCAGTATATAAAAGATGTAATCCAGATAAATGGCATAAGTTATGAACACAGGGATATTGATTATGATACTAATAAAAAGGTATGCGAGATAGCTGCACAATATGGGGCAGATGTAAGTTATGAATATTTCGATGCAGCCGCAGATTATGATTATTACCGCCTGAATATTAAATATCCTGTAAAGTCGAGATTGTTCGGACTTAATAAGCTGTGTGATTATAAGGCACTTGTAAGGGTTGAGATGGCGGTGTAGTACGTCCCAGCACAATAAGGATAAATCTGGATTTGCTCTACGAAATAAAGATGATGGGGATTGAATAAATACAAATATGGATTTGCCACGTTAAATTGAGATGTCGGCGCAATGTAATATAGATAAGGAGTGATATGAGATTAATAATAAGTAGTTCTGGAATGATGGTTATTATTATTCTGATTGTGATTATACATAATTCGATTATCAGTGATAATTACTGTAATATGGAGATGAACAGCAGTATTAATGGGGCATTTGATTATGCTTTGGATAAAGTGTCAGATGGTTACATAACGGGTGAATATGATGATATTCCAGATGATGTATTTACAACACAGCTTATGAGAAGTTTCTGTAAGTCATTTAATGAGACTGTCAGTTCAGATGCAGAGTATACAGTTACGCTGTTATATGCGGACAGGACGGCAATGCTGTATGACATAGCAATTGAAGCAGAATACAGTTATGGATATAAGGGAAGAAAGAATAAATGTATATGCCAGAGGGCTGTAAAGTTAAATTGACAATATATATATATTCATTTATAATTCCACAATATGATTTCAATTGATTAATATATTAGGTCAATTGTGGAAAGGAGAGACCACATTAAAAGTGGCTGTTATATAATGGAAATTCAGATATTACATTGGTTTGAAACATTACATAACCCAATAACTAATCCAATATTTTATGTGATTACTACATTGGGGAATGCAGGCTGGTTCTGGATAGTATTAGCTGTGCTTATGCTTACAGTTCTTCCTAAGAAATATAAAAAAGCAGGGCTTACAATGGCAATAGCACTTATATTGTCGCTTATATTCTGTAATGGAATAATGAAGCATCTATGGGCAAGACCAAGAGCATTCTGGGTAGTTGGACAGAATTTTGTTGTTGGCAATGAATTCGAGAATTTATATGGAATATTTAATTCTATTCACGATTATTCGTTCCCATCAGGACATTCGTCAGCTTCGTTTGCTGCGGCAGTGTCAATATTTATGTGGAGAAAGAAGGAAGGAAGTGCGGCACTGGTACTTGCGGCACTTATAGCATTTTCTAGACTGTACTTTACAGTACATTATCCAACAGATGTGCTTGTCGGTACAATCACAGGTGCATTATATGGTGTAGCGGCTTATTTTATTGTTAAGGCACTTATGAATAAAGTCCCAAAGCTTAATGCTATATTTAATAAGCAGTAATAATGAAATAGTAATGATAATATAAATTGTAATTATGTTAAAAATAAAGGCTGTCCGATTATGATATGGCTAATCTTTACAGAACATTTTGTGTCAGGTAAAGAGGCATATCAATATTGGACAGCCTTTTGTGATAGTGCTTGTATTTTTTATGTATTTTTGTGAAAGCTATATTGACATTTGATTAAGATGTGCTAATATAAAATCACTTTTGTAAAATATATTTATAAAAGATATTTACAGAAGTGATTTTAAAATAGATAACAATTATTAAGTGGCAATATTATTGTCATAGAAATGAGGTTAAGGATGAACGAAGAAATGTGTGTTGAAAAGATGCCAATTACAGATGAATATCTTGAAAAGATGGACGCATATTGGAGAGCTGCCAATTACTTAGCAGCTGCCCAGCTTTATCTTTTAGATAATCCTCTCTTAAGAGAGCCTTTAAAGAAGGAACATATTAAGAAGAAAATCGTAGGTCACTGGGGTACAGTTCCGGGTCAGAATTTCGTTTACTGTCATATGAACAGAGCTATTAAGAAGTATGATCTTGATATGGTGCTTATATCTGGTCCTGGTCACGGCGGCAATTTCTTTGTAGCTAACTCATACCTTGAGGGAACATACAGCGAAGTATATCCGAATGTAAGTCAGGATATGAACGGATTAAAGAAGCTTTGCAAACAGTTCTCGTTCCCAGGAGGAATATCAAGCCACGTTGCACCTGAGACACCAGGTTCAATTAATGAGGGTGGTGAGCTTGGTTATTCGATAGCACATGCATTTGGTTCGGTATTTGACAATCCGGATCTTATAACAACTTGTATTGTTGGTGATGGTGAAGCTGAGACAGGACCACTTGCTACAGCATGGCATTCTAATAAGTTCCTCAATCCTGTGACAGACGGAGCAGTGCTTCCAATATTACACCTTAATGGATATAAGATAAGCAACCCTACAATATTCTCACGTATATCACACGATGAGATAGAAAGTTTCTTCCACGGATGTGGCTGGAAACCATATTTTGTTGAGGGCAATGATCCAATGACAATGCATAGAAAGATGGCAGAGACATTAGATACTGTTATTGAGGAGATTAAGGAAATACAGAGAGAAGCAAGAGAAGAAGGTAAGACAGAAAGACCATTCTGGCCTATGATTGTACTTAGAACACCAAAGGGCTGGACAGGACCAAAGGTTGTTGATGGCAAGGAAATTGAGGGAACTTTCAGGGCACATCAGGTTCCAATTATGATGGATAGACCAGAACATTTACAGCAGCTTAATGATTGGCTTGAAAGCTATAAGCCAGAAGAATTGTTTGATGAAAATGGCAGATTAATTCCAGAGTTAAGAGCACTTGCACCAAAAGGAGATCACAGAATAAGCGCCAATCCTCACGCTAATGGTGGTAAGCTTTTAAGAGATTTAAGACTTCCAGATTTCAGGGATTACGGCGTTGACGTACCTTTCCCAGGAGCAAAAGATGGTCAGGATATGATTGAACTTGGAGGTTTTGTAAGAGATATATTCAAGTTAAATGAAGAAACTAAGAACTTCCGTATCTTTGGACCAGATGAAACAATGTCTAACAGATTAGGCAAAGTATTTGAGGAGACTAACAGGGATTGGAATAATGTTCTTAAGGATAATGATGAATTCCTTGCCAAGGACGGACGTGTAATGGATTCAATGCTTTCAGAGCATATGTGTGAAGGCTGGTTAGAAGGATATCTTCTTACAGGACGTCATGGCTTCTTTGCAAGCTATGAAGCATTTATCAGAATAGTAGACTCTATGGCGGCACAGCACGCTAAATGGTTAAAGGTATGTTCACAGCTTCCTTGGAGACAGTCAATTGCTTCACTTAACCTTATTCTTTCATCAAATGTATGGCAGCAGGATCATAACGGATTTACACATCAGGATCCAGGCTTCCTTGACCATATAGCTAATAAGAAGGCGGATGTGGTAAGAATGTATCTTCCACCAGATACTAACTGTTTACTTTCTTGCTTTGACCATTGTATAAGAAGCCGTGATTATGTCAATGTGCTTGTTACATCTAAGCATCCAAGACCACAGTGGCTTACTATGGAACAGGCTGTTAAGCACTGTACACAGGGTGTTGGCATATGGGAATGGGCAAGTAATGACCAGGGTGAAGAACCAGATGTGGTAATTGCCGGCTGTGGTGAGACACCTACACTTGAAGCACTTGCGGCTGTTACAATATTAAGAGATAATATGCCTGATTTAAAGATTAGATTTATAAATGTAGTCGATTTATTCAAGTTACAGTCTAATACACAGCACCCTCACGGTCTGTCAGATACAGATTATGACGCTTTATTTACAAAGGATAAGCCGATTATATTTGCATTCCACGGCTATCCGACACTGATCCATGAACTTACATACGAACGTAACAACCACAATATTTCCGTTCATGGATATCAGGAAGAAGGAACGATCACTACACCATTCGATATGCGTGTACAGAACCAGATTGACCGTTTCAATCTTGTAAAGGATGCCATCATGCATCTTCCACAGCTTGGAAACAAAGGTTCCTTCTTAATCCAGAAGATGAATGACAAGCTTGTTGAGCACAAACAGTATATTGCTGAATATGGCCAGGATCTGGAAGAGATTCGAAACTGGGAGTGGCATAAATAAATCCTTCTAACAGATGATAAATTCCTTATAAATATAATAAGTCATCAGGATTCACATCATGTGGATTTCCTGATGACTTTTCTATTTCAGCGGTTCTGTTCTTTCCGTTCTGCCAAAAACTTCTGGAATGCTTTAGATGCAATACTTTGAGGATATTCTGTATCATGGATCAGAATAATGCTTCTCTCCGGAAGTGTTTCATTTACATCTATCTCAAAAACTTTTCCGGATTCCAGATCATCTCCGGCAAATTCTTCTGGCAGGAATCCGATTCCCATATTATACCGTACTGCCGGGAGAATCATATCTGTAGTCGCCAGCTCTACATCCGGCGAAAACTGCAGCCCATTTTTTGAAAACTACTCATTCAAAAATCTCCTGCTGATTGCCTCGGAAGTCAGGCTGATCCATGGATAGGCTGAAAGTTCCTCCAACGAAGTCTTCCTCCCCTTCAGCTCCGCAAAACGACTGCCTCCGATCAGAATTTCCCTATACTTTCGCACTACTTTCATTTTCAGTGGCTCTGCTAACTGTAAAGAAGCAGATACAACTGCAAGATCTACTTTACCCTCTTTTAAGGCATTTACAGAATCTGTAGTGCTGTTATTAAGAATTTTAAAATGCACATTCGGGTATTGAATATTAAAGTCTCTGACTGCCTCGAACAAATAACAGTGCAATGCTGTCTCTGTTGCACTGATATAAATGGTCCCGTTCTCAAGGCTGATCAGATTATTAAGATTATCCTCGGCTTTGAAAAACTGAGCACAGCCTGCTGCTACATACTGATAGAAAATCTTTCCCTCAGGAGTCAGTTTCATGCCACTTTTGCTTCTGGTAAACAATCTGCACC
>ENA-OOQX01000495-OOQX01000495.1-human-gut-metagenome-genome-assembly--contig:-NODE-495-length-14809-cov-1.839366_pt1 | contig 14809 bp, 10 predicted proteins | sample MGYA00241267_ERZ501173 | MGnify/ENA primary metagenome ERZ501173 (study PRJEB25962, sample SAMEA2042500) | human gut metagenome | biome: human gut; feature: human-associated habitat; material: faeces... | reverse complement strand
GTATCGGCCGGAGGAATCCAACCGGTCCACCTCCGGAAAATGGATGTTTTTGGAAAAACAGTACCAGTATGGCTGTTCCAGCCCGGTGATCTATCTGGAGGCATTGGCACTTTTAAACGGGAATCCGGCACTTTTGCGGAAACTGAATGGCTTTGAACTGCAGGTGATGCATTTCGGAGTGCGGCACGCAGCTGTGAATGACAGTCTGTTGGAACAGCTTTTGTATCTGTCCGGCAGGGTACGGGAGTATTCCCCGTTATTATGCAGGATTCTGAAAAAAATGTATGAGAAGAAAGAAGATGTACGAATTCTCCAGGAGATCTGCAGCCTGTTGATCAAGGGCAGCAAAACCGGACCGGACGCATATATCTGGTACCAAAAGGGAGTGGAGAGTCACCTGCGGATCACGAATCTGTATGAGTATTATATGGCTTCGGTGGATATGGATTCCGCTATGGAACTGCCGAAGGTGATTCTGATGTACTTTTCTTTCCAAAACAATCTGGATTATGAACACAGTGCGTTTTTATACGCGTATCTTTTGAAGCATAGAGAAGAATATGAGGAACTGTACGAACATTACGAACCGCGCATCGAGCGTTTTGTGATCGATCAGATCCAGAAGCAGCATATCAACAGACACCTGGCGGTATTGTATCAGCGGTTCTTAACGCCGGCGATCGTGACGGAGGCCATGGCGAAGCCGCTGTCAAGGCTTCTGTTTGCCCATCTGGTCAGAGTGGAAGACGACAGAATGCGCAGGGTGATCGTCTGTCAGCCGGGCAACCGGAAGATGAAGGAGATTCCTTTATTAAATGGTACAGCATGGGTGGCAATCTATGGGAATGAATATACCCTTGCTTTTGAGGATGCTTATGGCAACCGGTTCCTTAAAAATGTGGAATATACCCTGGAAAAGCTGCTGGTGCCCGGAAAATATCTGCGGCTTTTGGAACATTATGTGCCGGATACGGTGGAATTGGATCTGTATCTTGCGGAGAATGACAGGGGAGAAGAGACACTGTCTTCGGCAAAGTTGATGCGGATGGCAAGACTGGCAACGTCGGATGCCGTGGAACCGGCATTCAGACGGAACCAGGCGGTAAGACTGGTACAGGCCTATTTCGATGCGGACAATATGCAGGCACTGGATGAATATCTGCAGGAGCTGGACGGCGGGGAATTCACTGCGGAGCAGAGGGAGATATTGCTTCGCTTCCTGGTGTTACGCGGGAATTATGAAAAGGCATATCAATGGATCGAAAGTTATACACCGTATTTTGCGGATGCGAAAATATTGCTTCGCCTGACGGATGCACTGATCTCACAGGCTGCACACAGTGGGGAGCCTGCGTTATATGCAGCGGCATTGTCCGCCTTCCGAAGAGGAAAATATAACGGAAATATTCTGGAATATCTGGTGCGTTATGCTGTGGGAACTACGAAGGAATTGCGGGATATCTGGAAATCTGCCAGATCCTTTGATGTGGACTGCTATGAACTCAGCGAGCGTATTTTAGTACAGATGCTGTTTTCCGGCGCTTTTGTGGGAGAGAGAATGGATATCTTCCGTTATTATGTATCCCAGGGAGCGAGACAGGAGATCGAGGAAGCCGTACTGGTACAGAGCTCCTGTGACTATTTCTGCAGAGAAAAGCTTACGGAAGAATATATCTTTCGGGAGATCCGGAATACTTACCTGCGGGGTGAGGAGACACAGCGGATCTGTAAACTGGCGTATCTGAAGTTCTATGCGGAGAACCGGGACAAGATAGAGAAGGAAGACGAAGTGTTGATCCGGGATTTCCTGGAGGAAATGATGCGGGATCATATTCATCTGAACTTTTTCCGGGAATTCAGAGACTGTCTGCCCAAACTTCAGGAGCTGAAGGATAAGACCATCGTGGAATATCATACCAAAGCCGGTGTCCGGGCAAGAATCCATTATGTGATGATGCAGGAGAACGGTCAGGCGGAGGATTATCTGTCGGAGTACATGCAGGAAGTGTACAGCGGTGTATTTTTCAAAGAATTCGTATTGTTCTTCGGGGAGAACATCCAGTATTACATTATGGAGGAATCCGAAAGCGGCGAGCAGCTCACGGAGAGCGGCAGCCTGCAGAAGAGCGATATCATGAATGATAATCCGGACAGCAAGTATGAGATCATCAATGACATGATGATCAGCATGACCCTGCAGGATGATGATACACTGGATCATCTGATCGAAGAATATTATCGGAGAGAATATCTGGATCACAGGTTGTTTACCTTACAGTGAGACCTGAAAAAGAATAACAAAAAGGATAACAGAGAGGAGGCGGAAGGAAGATGCGGCTGCCGGGAAGTGAAAAGGTGATAGTCGGATATGATCTGGGCAGCAGATATGCGCAGATCAGCTGTTATGTTGCAGGCAGTGGGGAAGAGATCAGAACACTTTCTTCCGTGGCGGGATCACAGGTATTTACCATCCCGTTGGCACTCAGCAAAAGACAGGGTGTGAATCAGTGGTTCTACGGGAGCGAAGCAGTAAGATATGCGCAGGAAGAGGAAGGGATCCTGGTGGAGAATCTTCTGAAGCTTGCAAGGGACGGAGAACCGGTGCAGATCGACGGTACAGCGCTGGACCCCGTGGCGCTGTTAACCCTTTTCCTGAAACGGAGTCTGGGACTGTTATCTCAGGTGACGAACGCGGAGAAGATCGGGGCGTTGATGATCACCTGTGAAGAACTGGATTCCCGTATGTTAGAAGTACTTGCTGCGGCAACGGCGGGGTTACATCTGAAGACAGAACAGATCTGTTTTCAGAGTCATGTGGAAAGCTTTTACTATTATAATCTGTACCAGCCGGAGGAATTGTGGCGGCATAAGACGGTGCTGTGTGAATTCGCGGAGCACTCCATACGCACTTATTGCATGGAATGCAATCGCCATACCACGCCGGTGGTAGCCTATATGGAAGAGCGGGAGTTCCCTTTCCCAGTGCCGGAATCGGATGAGAAAATGTTGGAGATTGCCACCAGCGTGTGCGGTAACCAGATTGTCTCTTCGGTCTATCTGATCGGTGAGGCATTTTCTCAGGAATGGATGAAGGAATCGTTACGCTATCTGTGTCATGGAAGAAGAGTCTTCCAGGGTAACAATCTGTTCAGCAAGGGTGCCTGTTACAGTATGATGGAGCGGCTGGCTCCCAGTGAAGCAGGGAAAAACCATGTGTTTTTAGGCGATGATAAATTAAAATCCAATATCGGAATGAAGATTTTACGACAGGGGGAGGAATCCTACTGTGCGCTTCTTGATGCGGGAATCAACTGGTACGAAGCGAAGAACAGCATGGAATTCTACCTGTTGGAAGGAAGGGCAGTGGAGATCCTGATCACATCCCTGACAGGCAAGGGGAACCGGATCGCCAGGATCGTCCCCGAGGAACTGCAGGAGGGAATCACCAGGCTTAAGATCAGTGTGGAGATGCGGGATGATACGCATCTTATGGTGGAACTGGAAGATCTGGGATTTGGCACATTTCGTGCGGCAACACACCATATCTGGAAAGAAGAGATTGAACTGTAAGCGACCGGACGAAAGATCTGGCTGACAGCTAAAAGTGGATGGAAATGAGGAATGGAAATGAGGGCAAGTCTGTGCGTAGGTGAATATTGTGAAAATGCCTATACAGTGGAAGAACTGGGGATCAGTGTCTGCTGCATGGAGGAATTGTGTTATTGCCTGAAGGAGAATGCTTTCCTCTTAGACCTGTCCATTATGAACGACAAACTGGCAGACTGGATCGGAGAGGAATGTAAGGTCAGAGAACTGGCAAAGCAGCTGTACCCCATGATACATAAGCAGGGTTCCTTAAGTGTATTCGTGCTGACCATTCTACAATATGTGGGAATGTATGGCGAAGAGGACCTTAAGCAGGTGGAACAGGTACTGAAGCAGGGAGCCGGACTGAGCAATCTGGAAAAACGCAAAAGCCAGATCGACTATATGGTGGAAAAGCGGAAATACGCTGCTGCCATCCGTGGATATGATATGCTGTTAGAGACCTGGAGTACGCTGGAAGCGGAAGGAAGAGAGCTCCCGGCAGGAAAGGTAAGAGCCTCTATATTACATAATAAGGGGGTGGCGCTGACCGGGCTGATGCTGTACGACAAGGCTGCGGAGCAGTTCAGAGAGGCCTGGCAGTCGGGTCCGGACAGAGTACATCTGGACGCCTATCTTGCAGCAAAACGGATGGAACTGCCGGAGGATGCCTATGTGGCTTTTGCAGCGCAGAATCCGGAGTTTTATACAGAGTCCCTGGAACTGGAGAAAAGTATGGAACAGTTCGGCAGGGAATGGGAACAGCAGCCGGAGTACAGGCAGCTGCAGCTTCGCAGTACCTGGCGGGCAGAAGACAGACAGAAGTATGATGCAGAGAATGAGAGACTGACGACAGCCCTTAAAAACAGCTATCGGACCAGTGTGAACGTATAACAGACAGGAGAAAAAAATGGCATGGTGGAACCGCTTTTTTAAGAAAAAAGAACCAGTACAGCAGGAAGAAGACTGGGAGCAGTTGGTCTATACAAGGAACGGCGTGAATTTTGACGAGGAGGACCAAAGAAAGCGTTATATTGTAAACTGTCTCGAACAGATCGCGGAAGCTTCCAAGGAGATCGATCTGCTGACCGGAGAATATACGTTAGTGACTTCCTATCTGACGGATACGGATGAGATTGAGGCTCTGCCCCAGGAACAGCGCTCACAGGTGAACAGTACCGCTGCTAAACTGGCAGGTCTCGAGCAGGAGCGCAACAGATACCGGGAGAAAAAGAACCGCATGCGGGATGCGGACTTCTATGCGATCCGCAAGAGAGAGGACGAGATCGAAGAAGGAATTCAGAAAATCCGTGAGGGCGAAAAATACGGCAATCTGGTCAGGCAGGATCTGCACAGACTGGACGGAGAGAGACATGCCTACGAATATCGGAGGAACGAACTCGAGAACCTGATGAACAATCAGAGAGGAATGGCGGTAATATTTTTTACGGCACTGGTAGTGTGCGTGATCATGCTGGCAATCTTACAGTTCGGATTTGATATGGATGTCTATGTCGGACTGTTTCTGGCAGTGGGAGCGGGCGCCGTTGCCATCTCTTATGTCTGCATCAAATATATGGATGCCGGACGGGAACTGCAGCGGGTGGAGAAGACCATCAACAAGATCATTCAGCTACAGAATAAGGTCAAGATCCGCTATGTGAACAACTGTCAGCTGATGGAATATCTCTATCTGAAATACAATACGGACAGTGCGGCGAAGCTGGAGAAACGCTGGAAACTGTACCAGGATGAAAAAGAAGAGCGCAAGCAGTTCGCGGAAGCGGAAGCGAAGACAGAGTATTATCAGAAACAACTGGTGGAACAGCTGTCGAATTACCGCGTGCAGATGCCGGAGCGGTGGATCAGCCAGACAGCGGCACTTTTAGATAAACGTGAGATGGTGGAGATCCGTCATGAACTGATCCAGAGAAGACAGGCACTCCGCAAACAGATGGATTACAATCAGGAGGTGGCGGAGAGTGCCCGCAATGAAGTAAAAGAAGTGGCGGCACTCTATCCGAAATATGCGCAGGAGATCCTATCTATGGTGGAGCGTTACGACCGATAAAGAATTGACAAGACCCTCTCGTTATGTTACTATGACACCGTGTTAGCAATTTACCATGCTAAAGTATACAACGCGGCCAACAGTGAGTGGCAGAACGGGAGGATGTATTATGAAAAGAGTATTAGTGGCATTATTGGCGATCAGCATGGCAGCAGGTGTTCTTACCGGCTGTGGTTCTAAAGGATCTGATAAGACATTTACCGTAGGTTTTGATGCGGAATTTCCCCCTTACGGATATCGTGATGACAATGGAGAATATGTAGGCTTTGACCTGGATCTGGCAGCGGAAGTATGCAAGAGACAGGGCTGGGAGCTGGTAAAGCAGCCTATCGACTGGGATGCCAAGGATATGGAGCTTTCTTCCGGAGCCATTGACTGTATCTGGAACGGTTTCACCATGAACGGCAGAGAGGATGCCTACACCTGGACAGAGCCCTATATCGACAACAGTCAGGTATTCGTCGTAGCGTCTGCTTCCGGTGTACAGAACAAGGAAGAACTGGCAGGCAAGGTAGTAGCAGTACAGAAGGATTCTTCCGCACTGGCTGCACTGAATGATGAAGAGAACGCCGATAACATTGCACTGCGTGATTCCTTTGCACAGCTGATTGAGTATGCGGATTATAATACTGCTTTCATGGATCTGGAGCAGGGTGCGGTAGATGCCGTAGCCATTGATATCGGTGTGGCACAGTACCAGATCGCCCAGAGAGAAGCAGGGAAGTTCGTTATGCTGCAGGGCGAGGATAACAAGCTGGCAGTAGAGCAGTACGCCGTAGGTTTTCTAAAGGGTAACGATGAGTTAAGAGATACCGTGCAGAAGACTCTCGATGAGATGGCAGCAGACGGTACTGTCACACAGATCGCTGAAAAGTGGGGACTGACCGATAGTGTCTGCCTCGGTAAATAACAAAAGATAATTGATGTAAGTCAGGATAATTAAGGAGTAGATTTCATGAGTTTGCTGACCATGAGTGCCCAGCTGGCAGAGGGCTTTCTGATAACGGTGGAAATATTTGTACTGACCCTTTTATTCTCTCTTCCTCTTGGGCTGATCGTAGCCTTCGGAAGAATGTCGGGATGTAAGGTGATCCGCATTATTTCCAAAATTTACATATCCATCATGAGAGGAACCCCTCTGATGTTGCAGATCATCGTGGTGTATTTCGCACCCTTTTATGTGTTCCGCATGCAGGTGGGAACGGGATATCGTTTCCCGGCGGTGATCGTGGCATTCGTGATCAACTATGCAGCATATTTTGCGGAAATCTATCGTGCGGGAATCGAATCTATTCCGGTGGGACAGTATGAGGCTGCGCAGGTGCTGGGCTACAGTAAGGCACAGACTTTCGTGAAGATCATTCTGCCGCAGGTGATAAAGCGGGTGCTTCCGCCGGTGACCAATGAGACCATCACATTAGTCAAGGATACTTCTATGGCATTTACCATTTCCATCGCGGAGATGTTCACTGTGGCGAAGCAGATCGGAGCGGCACAGACCAGTGTGGTTCCGCTGCTGGCTGCTGGTGTATTCTATTATATCTTCAATCTCGTTGTGGCATCCTTCATGGAATACCTGGAGAAGAAGACATCTTATTACAGATAGGTGACAGACAGGAGTATCGTATATGGAACGGACAGACGGAGAAATCCTCTTAGAAATGAATCATGTGAAAAAAAGCTTTGATGGCACCGGAGTGTTACAGGATATCTCCCTGACCGTGAAAAAGGGAGAGGTGGTCTCCATTATCGGTCCCTCCGGTTCGGGGAAGTCCACACTGCTTCGCTGTGCAACACTTTTGGAAAAAATGGACGGCGGTGAGCTGATCTATTTAGGACAGACGGCAGCTTCGGAGAAAACGGATAAAAACGGCAGAATACAGTGCGAATATGCATCGAAGGCGGAATTACATAAGATCCGTAAATGTTTTGGTCTGGTATTCCAGAATTTTAACCTTTTTCCCCATTATACTGTGATGAAAAATATCATCGATGCGCCGATCCATGTGGATAAGGTAAGCCGTACAGAAGCCGTGGCGAGGGCGGAGAAGCTTTTAGCGCAGCTAGGACTGTCGGATAAGGCAGATGCCTACCCTTACCAGCTGTCCGGCGGACAGCAGCAGAGAGTATCCATAGCCAGGGCGCTGGCACTGCAGCCCAAGATCCTGTTCTTCGATGAGCCGACCTCAGCACTGGATCCGGAACTGACGGCAGAAGTATTAAAGGTGATCAGACAGCTCGCAAGTGAGCATATGACCATGATCATCGTGACCCATGAAATGCAGTTTGCCAGAGAAGTATCCGACCGCATTATTTTCATGGAGCAGGGAGTGATCGTGGAGGAAGGTTCTCCCGAAGCACTTTTTACAACGGAAAATGCCCGGGTTCGGGAATTTATCGGAAAGTTGCAGTAAAAATATATTGATTTTTTTTCGCAAATCTGTTTATCTATTAGGTGTGGGTTTATCTTGCCCACACCTATTCCAATAAAAGACTGAAAAACATAAGAATGCGAGGACTGATGGTATGAGCGTACAGGAAATGAAACCGATCAAGGAAGGCAAAGTTCGTGAGATCTACGACAACGGAGATACCCTGATCATGGTGGCAACTGACCGTATCAGCTGCTTTGATGTGATCTTGGACAATACAGTAACGAAAAAAGGAACTGTGTTGACCCAGATGTCAAAATTCTGGTTTGATATGACTGAGGATGTGATCCCCAATCATATGGTATCCGCTGATGTTAAGGATATGCCCGAATTTTTCAGACAGCCCAAATTTGACGGCAACAGCATGATGTGCAAGAAGCTGAACATGCTCCCCATCGAGTGCATCGTTCGTGGATACATTACCGGAAGCGGCTGGGAAAGCTACAAGAAGAACGGCACCGTATGCGGCATCAAGCTTCCGGAAGGTCTGAAGGAAGCAGATAAGCTTCCTGAGCCCATCTATACCCCTTCCACCAAGGCTGAGATCGGAGATCATGATGAGAACATCTCCTACGAGCAGAGTGTGGAATATCTGGAGAAGCGCTTCCCCGGAAAGGGAGCAGAATATGCTGCCAAGCTTCGTGACTATACCATCGCTATTTATAAAAAGTGTGCGGATTACGCACTGACCAAAGGAATCATTATTGCAGATACCAAGTTCGAGTTCGGTCTGGATGAGAACGGCAATATGGTACTGGGAGATGAAGTGCTGACTCCCGACAGCTCCCGCTTCTGGCCGGTAGACGGCTATGAGCCCGGACATGGACAGCCCTCCTTTGACAAACAGTTCGCCCGTGACTGGTTGAAAGCCAATCCCGAAAAGGGCTGGAAGCTGCCGGAGGAGATCGTGGAGAAGACCATCGACAAATACCTTCAGGCATACAAGATGCTGACAGGAAAGGATCTGTAAATAACAATTTTGGGTATTCCTTTTTGCGGGGGCAGGCAGGAAAGGTAAGGCTTACAAGTGACGGACAACATTTATATCCAGACAGAAAATAACGACAAATTAAAGGAAGAATGCGGTGTCTTCGGCGTGTACGATTTCGATGGACACGATGTGGCATCTACGATCTATTACGGACTTCTGGCATTGCAGCACAGAGGCCAGGAGAGCTGCGGTATCGCCGTCAGCGATACGAACGGACCCAAGGGGAAGGTCTTAAGCAGCAAGGATATGGGACTGGTCAATGAGGCATTTACACCGGAACATCTCGAGAAGTTAAAGGGTGATATCGGTGTGGGACATGTCCGCTATTCTACAGCGGGAGGATCCACCAGAGAGAATGCACAGCCTCTGGTACTGAATTATGTAAAGGGTACTTTAGGACTGGCACATAACGGTAATCTGATCAATGCTCCGGAACTGCGGAGAGAGTTAGAGTACACCGGAGCTATTTTCCAGACCACCATTGACTCCGAGGTCATTGCGTACCATATTGCCAGAGAACGTCTGAATTCCAAATCCGTAGAAGAAGCGGTGGGCAGAGCCATGACGAAGATCAAGGGAGCCTACTCCCTGGTGGTGATGTCTCCGAGGAAGCTGATCGGTGCCAGAGACCCTTATGGTTTTAAACCGTTATGTATCGGTAAGCGAGACCATACCTATTTTCTGTCCAGTGAGACTTGCGCGCTGGATACGGTAGGAGCTGAATTTGTCCGGGATGTGTTACCCGGTGAGATCGTGACCATATCTCCGGAGAAGGGGATCGAGTCCGACACGAGCCATGTGCTGAAGCCTGCGGATACCGCAAGATGTATTTTCGAGTATATTTATTTCGCCAGACCCGACAGCTTTATCGATGGGATCAGCGTGTATGATTCCCGTATCCTGGCAGGAAAGTATCTGGCTATGGATTCCCCGGTGGATGCGGATCTGGTCATCGGCGTACCGGAGTCCGGTAACTGCGCTGCCATGGGATATTCCATGCAGTCCGGAATCCCTTACGGTATGGGATTTGTGAAAAATGCCTATGTGGGCAGAACCTTTATCAAGCCGAAGCAGAAGAGCAGAGAGAGCAGTGTACAGGTCAAATTAAATCCTATCCGGGAAGCTGTGGAGGGCAAGCGTGTCATCATGATCGATGATTCCATCGTCCGCGGCACCACCTCCGACCGTATCGTGAAGATGTTGCGGGAAGCAGGAGCGAAGGAAGTCCATATGAGAGTCAGCTCACCGCCTTTTCTGTGGCCCTGCTATTTCGGCACAGATGTTCCGGCGAGAGACCAGCTGATCGCATATAACCGTTCCGTGAAGGAGATCAGTGACCTCATCGGTACAGACAGTCTGGACTATCTGAAGATCGAGAGACTGGAAGAACTGGTGGGCGGTAAGCTCGGCATCTGCAAGGGCTGCTTTACCGGGAAATACCCTATGGAACCGCCTGCGGAAGATATCCGCGGAGATTTTGATAAATAAAAGATGACTATTCAGAAACCCTTAGAATAAGAAATACTGATACGTCATGCTTGCATGTAAGTAGCAGTTTTCTTATTCGCAAGGTGACTCGAATAGTTGTAATAATTAGAAAAATAAGAGGAGCAAGACAAATGAGTACAGGTACAGACAGATATCAGAGCCCGTTATCCGAACGCTATGCCAGTAAGGAGATGCAGTATATTTTCTCCCCGGATATGAAATTCCGCACATGGAGAAAGCTGTGGATCGCACTGGCAGAGACGGAGAAAGAGCTGGGACTGTCCCAGGACGGCAAACCCGTCATCACAGATGAGCAGATCGAGGAACTGAAGGCACACGCAGAGGACATCAATTATGATGTGGCAAAAGAGCGTGAGAAGCTGGTACGTCATGATGTTATGAGCCATGTATATGCATACGGACAGCAGTGCCCCAAGGCAGCCGGAATCATTCATCTGGGTGCGACCTCCTGTTACGTAGGTGACAACACCGATATTATCGTGATGACAGAGGCATTGAAATTAGTCAGAAAAAAGCTGATCAATGTCATGAAGGAACTGGCTGACTTTGCAGATAAGTATAAGGCACAGCCTACCCTGGCATTCACTCATTTTCAGCCTGCACAGCCTACAACCGTAGGTAAGAGAGCAACATTGTGGCTGCAGGAGTTCTCTCTGGATCTGGAAGATCTGGATCATGTTCTTGGTACCATGAAGCTGTTAGGCTCCAAGGGGACCACCGGAACCCAGGCATCCTTCCTGGAACTGTTCAACGGGGATCAGGAGACCATCGACAAGATCGATCCCATGATCGCTGCCAAGATGGGCTTCAAGGAGTGCTATCCCGTATCCGGCCAGACCTATTCCCGTAAGGTGGATACCAGAGTAGCCAACGTACTGGCAGGTATTGCAGCATCCGCACACAAGATGAGCAACGATATCCGTCTGTTACAGCACCTGAAGGAAGTGGAAGAGCCGTTTGAGAAGAATCAGATTGGTTCCTCCGCAATGGCATATAAGCGTAATCCCATGAGAAGTGAGCGTATTGCGTCTCTGTCCCGTTATGTGATGGTGGATGCACTGAATCCCGCGATCACTTCCGCTACCCAGTGGTTCGAGAGAACTCTGGATGATTCTGCAAATAAGAGACTGTCCATTCCCGAAGGCTTCCTTGCTATCGACGGTATCCTGGACCTGTGCCTGAACGTGGTAGACGGTCTGGTAGTATACCCGAAGGTGATCGAGAAGCATATGATGAGTGAACTGCCCTTCATGGCTACCGAGAATATCATGATGGATGCTGTAAAATTAGGCGGCAACCGTCAGGAGCTGCATGAGCGTATCCGTGAGCTGTCCATGGAGGCGGGCCGCAACGTGAAGGTAGAAGGAAAAGAAAACAATCTGTTAGAGCTGATCGCCGCAGATCCTGCATTCCCCATGGGGCTGGAGGAACTGAAGGCATCCATGGATCCTTCCAAGTATATCGGACGTTCTAAGGAACAGGTGGAAGCATTCTTGAAGAACGTGATCTATCCGATTCTGGAAGCCAACAAAGATCTCCTGGGCGTAAAGGCAGAGATCAATGTATAAATAGAAATCATATCATCACAGAAATCCGTCATTTGACCAGGAGAGCCAATGGCGGTTTTCTGCGTTGCGGAGAAATATCAGAGAGAGCAGGAGATAACTAAAAATGGGTGGATTTTTTGGAGTCGCAGCAAAAGAAGACTGTGTATTTGATCTGTTTTTCGGAACAGACTATCATTCCCATCTGGGAACCAGACGCGCCGGAATGGCAGTTTACAGCAAAGAGGAAGGTTATAACAGAGCCATTCACAACATCGAGAATGCGCCGTTTCGTACCAAATTTGACAAGGATGTCAATGAAATGCGGGGTAATCTCGGTATCGGATGTATCTCGGATTTTGAACCCCAGCCGCTGATGGTGCGTTCCCATCACGGAACTTATGCCATCACTACGGTTGGTAAGATCAATAATACCGATGCTATTATAAAGGATCTGTTCGCAAAAGGACATTCCCATTTCCTGGAGATGAGCGGCGGAGACATCAACGCCACGGAGCTGGTGGCAGCCATTGTGAATCAGAAGGATAACCTGGTAGAGGGCATTCAGTATGCCCAGGAGATCATTGAAGGTTCCATGACGCTTCTGATCATGACACCGAAGGGAATCTATGCGGCCAGAGATAAGATGGGACGTACTCCTGTGGCCGTGGGTAAAAAGGAAGGAGCATATTGTGTCTCCTTTGAAAGCTTTGCTTATCTGAACCTGGGATACCAGGCGGTACGTGAACTGGGACCGGGAGAGATCGCAGTGGTGACACCGGAAGGCGTGCGGACGCTGGTACAGCCGGGAAAAGACATGAAAATCTGTACCTTTTTATGGGTATATTATGGATATCCTTCTTCCTCTTACGAAGGAATCAGTGTTGAAAAAATGCGTTATCAATGTGGCGCCAAGCTGGCGGAGCGTGATCATGTAAAGCCGGATATTGTAGCCGGTGTACCGGATTCCGGTACCGCCCATGCAGTGGGATATGCGAACCGTTCGGGGATTCCGTTCTCCCGTCCGTTTATTAAGTACACCCCCACCTGGCCGAGATCTTTTATGCCGACGATACAGACCCAGAGAAATCTGATCGCTAAGATGAAATTAATTCCGGTACATGACCTGATCCAGGATCAGAGCCTGTTGCTCATTGATGATTCCATTGTCCGCGGTACGCAGCTGAGAGAGACGACGGAATTTTTATACCAGAGCGGTGCGAAGGAAGTACATATCCGTCCGGCATGTCCCCCCTTGTTATACGGTTGTAAGTATCTGAACTTCTCCAGATCCTCCTCCGAGATGGATCTGATCACCCGCCGTGTGATCAAGGAGATCGAGCAGGAAGGAAGAGAGATTGATCTGAAGAATTATGTGGATCCGGATACACCGGAGTATGAAGAAATGGTAGGCAGGATAGGCAGACAGCTGAATTTCACTACTTTGCAGTTCCAGAGATTGGATGACATGATCGAATCTGTAGGGATCGGAAGAGACAGACTCTGTACCTATTGCTGGGATGGCAGAGAATAATGTGAAAAGAACTTCTGATCACTCAGAGCATAGGCTCTTTCGTGAAGAAGTTCTAAGTTTCACATATCGAAAAGCTATGCGTTTTTTGATATAGATGTAGGTTATATAAAATATAATAAATATTGATTTTACTTATATCACAAAATGTTGTATACTAAGAGACAGTGTGAGAGAAACATTGTTCTCTCAAAAGAGTAAGAGATTTGAGTTAGATTTATCACAAATCGTGATAAAGAATGGAGGAAAACATGGTAAAGGCAGTTGTAGGAGCCAACTGGGGCGACGAAGGAAAAGGAAAGATCACAGATATGCTGGCAGAGAAAGCGGACATTATCGTACGTTTTCAGGGCGGCGCGAATGCAGGACATACTATCGTAAATAATTATGGTAAATTTGCTCTGCACACCCTTCCTTCCGGTGTATTTTACAATCATACCACCAGTGTGATCGGTAACGGTGTGGCATTAGACATTCCCATCCTGATGAAGGAGATCAAGTCTATCACAGACAGAAATGTTCCCATGCCTAAGATTCTGGTATCCGATCGTGCACAGATGGTAATGCCTTATCATATTTTATTTGATCAGTATGAGGAAGAGAGACTGGGTGGCAAGTCCTTCGGTTCCACCAAGTCCGGCATTGCACCTTTTTATTCCGATAAGTATGCGAAGATCGGTTTCCAGGTAAGTGAGTTATTTGATGATGAATTGCTGGAGGAAAAGGTACAGCGCGTCAGCGAGATGAAGAATGTCATCTTAGAGCACCTGTATCATAAGCCTCTGATCAATCCCGCAGAGCTGTTAAATACCCTGCATGAGTATCGTGACATGATCGCACCTTTCGTATGCGATGTATCCGCATTCCTGGATAAAGCACTGAAGGAAGGCAAGACCATTCTGTTAGAGGGTCAGTTAGGTACCATGAAGGATCCGGACCACGGTATCTACCCTATGGTAACTTCTTCCTCCACTCTGGCAGCATACGGTGCCATCGGTGCAGGTATTCCTCCTTATGAGATCAAGCAGATCGTTACCGTAAGTAAGGCATATTCCTCTTCCGTAGGAGCAGGTGCTTTCGTATCTGAGATCTTCGGTGACGAAGCAGATGAATTACGTCGCCGCGGCGGTGACGGAGGTGAGTTCG